>Ga0310696_10000209_pt1 | contig 99541 bp, 94 predicted proteins | sample AusTroGonzalo_MG_4_FD_203885 | JGI IMG/M metagenome (GOLD analysis project Ga0310696, IMG submission 203885) | Bovine rumen microbial communities from tropical cattle in Woodstock, Queensland, Australia - Gonzalo_02 (v2) (version 2) | ecosystem: Host-associated > Mammals > Digestive system >...
CGGTTTAATACAATCATGGACATATTGTTCATGGAATAAAGATTGTCAGCATATTAGTGACATTTATTACAATTTATGCATATTTGTTTTTATTATTCTTGATATTTTTTTACAGGTTTTATAATTGAAATACAATGCATTAAATGAAGTCATGTCTTTTAATTCTTCTACCCATCGATTTTCTGTATTTATTTTTCTAAATGTTTTGTCTTTTGATAGATTTATACAGTATACATTTTTATTTTTGTATTCTACTTTTTGTGCAGATTGATTGATTATTATCACAGAAAACGAATTACCATTTCTGTATTTTAAAATTTCTGTAATAAATAAATTTACTTTATCGCTAGGTATCTGCACCCATGTAGCAACAATAAAAAACAAGTGTTTGTTTTGAGTATTTAGGGCATTATATAAATTTTGTATACGATTATCATACCGTTGTTTAAAATCATCTAATAAAGGCATAAAATCGTGATTAAATAACATATTATTTTGTTTGTTCCACCAACAATACGCAACTTTTTTGTTTGTATTATATTCTAAACCATCGTAAAACTTATCAAAATGGTTAATTAATAACTCTAAATTAGAATTAAATTCAGAAAAACACAAATCAAAAGGATAAGACATTTCACCTTCTTGTTTTGATGGTTTTAGTCCATTAATTGTTGTGATAACGCGTGGTAAACAATACTCACCAAATGGTATTATTTTGTATTTTGACCACTTTTTTTTGAATCGCTTTAAATTCATACAATAATAATATTTAAAAATTCGCTGACATAATGAGCGACAAAATTCTTTGAATCTTTTTCTCATATTATCCCCCAAAAAACATAAAAATTAAACCACTCCAAGAAAGAGTGGTCGGGGAGTTAGCAATCATACATGTTAAATGATTCCGTGGTTTTCGGGTTGCCCCTGTTTTATAACACACGACCCCCCGACCTTGAAGCCAGGGATAATAACGGTGCAAAAACACCGAAACACCATTTTTAACGATGCTTTCGCACCGAACATGTAAGGCTTGCTACAGCCTCGAACCCAATCTCTTGGATTCGTCTGTCATTATAAGACAGTTATATTTAATATGCAAGATTTAATAAAAATTCGTTCTTGGTCTAATTTAATAAAAAATTTGCAAATGGGTAATTTTATCTCTATAATACAAAAAGTTTGCGGGGGGCAATTATTCATTTTTGCACTTTTTATTCTATGCAACCTGACCGCAGAGAGTGTAAAAACGAATGATTTTCTCCGCAAAAAAAAAATTAAACAATTTAACTTTAACAAATGGAGAAAACTATGTTATTTGGTTTATTAAATAAAAAAGACAAGGATGCAGAACATCCATTAAATCACCCTGTGGCTGTTGAAATTAAATACGGTGATGAAACATTACGTTTGGAAACTGGCCGTATGGCAAAACAGGCAAATGGCGCCGTTTTGGCATCATTGGGTGGCACTATGGTTTTGGCAACTGTGTGTGCTGAAAAAGAAGCAGTCGAAGGTCAAGATTTCTTTCCTTTGACCGTTGATTACCAAGAAAAATTTGCCTCTGCTGGTCGTATTCCTGGTTCCCGCGACAGACGTGAAGGCAAACCATCAACGTCTGAGACATTAATTGCGCGTCTTATTGACCGCCCTATTCGTCCGTTGTTCCCAGAAACATTTAAAAACAAAGTACAAATTATTGCCCAGGTGTTTTCTTATGACAGAAAAAATCAACCTGATATTTTGGCGATGATTGCGTCATCCGCGGCATTGGCTTTGTCTGGGGTTCCTTTCCAAGGGCCAATCGGTGCGGCACGTGTTGGTTATATTGATGGCAAATATGTTTTAAACCCATCAAAAAATGACATTGATACAAAGTCTGAAATGGATTTAGTTGTATCGGCCACCAAAGACGGCGTGTTAATGGTTGAATCTGAAATCGGTGAATTGGATGAAGAAACAACGTTGGGCGCTGTGAAATTTGGTTTTGATCAACAACAGGCTGTTATCAATGCTATTAACGAATTGGTTGAAAATGCTGGTAAAGAACGTTGGGAAATTCCACAAAACAGTGAAGAATATGTCGCAATGGAAAAAGACTTTGCAAGTTTTGAACAACAAATTACTGATGCATTGTTAATCAAAGAAAAATTGGAAAGATTGGGTACATTGGCAGACATTCATGCCCAGGCCAAAGCGCGTATCCCAGAATTATTCCCAGAAACAACAACCGCGACATCCACATTGGAATCTTGGGCGGATGAAATTGTCGAAGGTTTGACTGCACACATTATGCGCAGCAATATTTTGGCTGGGAAACCGCGTATTGACGGAAGAGACACAAAAACAGTTCGTCCAATCGAAATTGAATTGGGTGTATTGCCACGCGCACACGGATCTGCGTTATTCACACGTGGCGAAACCCAGGCATTAGTGTCACTCACATTGGGTGGTGGCAAAGATGCGTTACCAATTGAATCTTTGGACGGTGCCGATGAACGCGATTTCATTTTAAACTATAACTTCCCAGGTTATTCTGTGGGTGAAGCCAAAGGTTTGAAATCGCCTGGTCGTCGTGAATTGGGTCATGGTAATTTGGCATGGCGTGCTTTGCACCCAATGATGCCAAGTCGTGAAAAATTTGACTATGTTGTTCGCGTATGCAGTGATATTTTGGAATCAAATGGTTCTTCATCTATGGCGACAACATGCGGTGCAACATTGGCCATGATGGATGGTGGTGTGCCACTCACCCGTCCGGTTGCCGGTATTGCCATGGGATTAATCAAAGAAGGCGATGATTACGCAATATTGACCGATATTTTGGGTGACGAAGATCACTTGGGCGATATGGATTTCAAAGTAACAGGAACCAAAGACGGTATTACCGCTTTGCAGATGGATATTAAAATCACATCTATTACATTTGAAATTATGAAACATGCGCTTTCCCAAGCAAAAGATGGCCGTATGCACATTTTGGGCAAAATTGAAAAAGCAATCAAGGCCCCACGTGCCAAGGTTTCTGAATATGCGCCACAAATGTATCAAATGAAAATCAATCCAGACAAAGTTCGCGATGTTATTGGCAAAGGTGGTGTTGTGATTCAAGCATTAGTGCGCGAAACAAACACAACAATTGATTTAGAAGATGATGGTACAGTTAAAATTATGGCCACATCGAAGGAAGATGCCGACAATGCAATCGCACGCATCAAAGAAATCGTTGCCGAACCCGAAGTTGGCGAGATTTACAAAGGTGTTGTTTCCGGCATGAAAGATTTTGGTTTGTTCGTGAAAATCTTGAACGGATTCGAGGCAATGGTTCATATTTCCGAAATCACCGGCGAACGTTTGAACAAAATTGAAGACGCCAAAATCAAAGAAGGTGACACAGTTTATGTTCGTTACTTGGGGGCTGACAAACGTGGTAAAACACGTATGTCCATGGTTGGTATCGACCAAAAAACAGGTAAAGAAATCAAAAAGTAATATGAAAAAACAGCCCTGTTTTTCCAGGGCTGTTTTTTAAATCACGAGCGATAGGCAAAAACAATGGATTTAAAAAATATTGATACACGTTTATATGATGCCGCCCAACATTGGTCTGATGCACAATGGGCGCGTTTTTTGCAAGTGGATACAAAAGAAATTCCATCTATTCGTAATTATATGAATGGAAAAGACGAACAAGGAAACCTACGATTTTTGGCTGGTGTTTTTATAGAAAAAAATAAAGATAAATATGATTGGTGGTTCCATTTGGCGTCTTATTGTTATTCCACAAAAGAACCTTTTGCAACATATGACAAAGCATTAGATTTTTCTAAACGTTTCTTGTTAGGGTTCAATTTCAATAAAACACAACAAAAGTTATTAGATATTCCCAGATACTCTGCTATGATGATGAAAATACATGGGGAAAGATAAGGGGTTTTTATATGACGGATTCAAACAGATTAAAATGGACAGATGCAGATTGGGCAAAATATTTAAATTGTTCTGTTGAAAACATCAAGGAATATAAAAAGATTTTATCCAAAAATATTATTATGAGCATAAAAGCGCTTGGCCCTGATTACCGTATGTATGAATTTCAAATATGGAAACTGGTTGTTGGTCCAAAAGGAAGAAAAATAAAACAACCAGTATTTTTTGATTTTTGGCATCAATCTCTTAACCGGACCGAGGTCGCCGATAATGCAAACACTATAATTTCATCATTAAAGTTAAAAGATGAAGTAGCGGCAAAATTGAACGTTCCCAAGGCAGCAGTTCAAATGATGTTAATTCGTGAAAAATAAGGAGAGATAATATAAATATAGAATCTTTTTAATATTCTAACCACAGCAATACAATTACTATATATAAAAAACAAAGGATGAAATAATGGATTTAAATGAAATGATGGCCCAGGCCAAAGATTTACAGGCGCGCGTTGGTGCCGCCCAGGATGCATTGGCGGATGTCCGCGTCAAAGGATTGGCAGGAAATGGTGCATGTATTATTGAAATGACCGGAAAATACGATATTGTTAATGTCATTTTGTCAAATGACGCAATGAAAAACACGCCGGAAAACCTGGCCAAGATTGTACTGGATGCCTTGCATGATGCAAAAGCCAAGGCCGATGTCATTATTGATAAAGCAATGACTGATGCGACCCATGGTATAGAATTGCCGTTTTAAAAAAACCGCCATTTCGGCGGTTTTATTTTATTTTGCTGTCTTCGCGGGTGCGATAATTATTGATTTTGTTCGTTCGTCTGGCTTTGATTTAGATTCCAGCGCACCTTTGTCACCAATAATTTCCATAATACGCGCGAATAATTCAGGAACGGCATCTTTACCCTGGCCCAACACCCTTTTATCACCCTTGGTCATTACAGAAATTTTTACTTTGTCGCCCTGCCCCAAGAATTCAAAAACCTTTTTCATTTTGATTTGCAAATCGTTTTCTTCGATAAATGGTTTTACCCATACATCGCGCAAACCCACAGTTTTTTGATTTTTGCGTGCCTCGGATGCACGTTTTTTTTGTTCGTATTTATACTTGCCATAGTCCATAATTTTAACAATTGGCGTATCGGCAGAACTGTTTATTTCAACCAGGTCTAATTCGGCATTAGCCGCCAATTCCAAGGCCTGGGACGTGGGCATAACCCCCAAGTTTTGACCATCACTGTTAATTACATGAACAGATTTTGCAAAAATCCGATCGTTTATGCGCGGACCGTTATCGCGCCGATTATCACGGTTATTCATATTTGGTTTAATGTTCGGCTCCTTTGTATTACCTGGGTGTAATTATTGAATATATTTATTGATTTTTCAACAATTTTTGCAATTCTTGTAACGCCGCCCAAACATCGCGTTTTGCAGATGGCTTTAAAAGCAAATAATTTGGGTGATATATCGACATAACCTGGATTCCGCCATCAATTTCTGTGATTTTACCATGCGCATGCGACAGTTGGATATTCGCAATTTCTTTGGCTGGTGTTGCACCAAGTGTCAAAATCATTTTTGGATGCAAAAATTCTAATAATCTGGTTACAAACGGACGTACCAGTGCTAATTCTTGGTCTGTGGGGGTCCTGCCGCCGGGGGTACGCCAAAATATAATAGGGACAATGGATACAATATCCCTGTTCATATCAATGGCCGCCAACATTTTATCCAATAAATCCCCAGATGCCCCTGACAAGATTCGTCCAGACGAATCATCATCAACCCCAGGGACATCGGTTATAATAACCAATCCATTTGGATTTTTTGCAATATTTGGCAATACTGTGTTTGTTGTTACATCACGCAGCGGATGGTTAAATTCACCAATCATACGAACCAGGTTGTCTATATCCGCTGGTCTTGATGCCATAGAATTCGCAGTTTCCACAGTCACAGTACAAACCGGCGCAATTGGTGGGACAACGGTCACAGACCCAATTTTTGGATCGTTTGTAACCGATTTAGTTGCAGATGAATCTTCCCATTTTTTACGTAAAGCCAGCGGAACATCCGTGATTTCCCAACGGACTCCGGCTAGATCTAGGTCTTGGATATTGTATTTATTCATTTTTTTTATGTTTCCACTTGCTTTTACGATTATCTTAATATAGAATAGTTCATGAGTAACAAAAACTCAAGGGAGTATTTTCATGAAAGTAAAAAACTTTGCTTTGTTGGCGGGTGTTGCTGGCATGTTGGCCGCATGTGGCGGTTCCAGTGTCGTTGAACCAGCTGACTTGAATAATCAACGCGTGTTCTTCGCATTCAATTCTTCTGAAATTTCTGACGAAGCCAACGATATGTTGTTGGGTCAATCTTTGTACATGAAAAATCACGAAGATGTGAAAGTCCAAATTGCTGGTAATTGCGACGAACGTGGTTCCACAGAATACAACTTGGCATTGGGTGCACGTCGTGCAAATGCTGCAAAAGCAGTGTTAGTTAAAGACGGTATCGATGCGAAACGTATTTCTACTATTTCCTATGGTAAAGAACGTCCTTTGGTAAAAGGTACGGGCGAAGCCGTTTGGAAAATGAACCGTAACGCAACAACAACTGTTAAATAATAGTTAGTTGAAAAATTCGAAAAAACGCCGGCAAATGCCGGTGTTTTTTTATTAGTTTTTTATATCTTATTTTGTTAATTTTTCAACCAATTCATTCATCTCGATACGATTTATGAATTTCAAAATAATCTGCCCTGCCCCGCCACGACGTTCAATAATTTTAACAGATACTTTTAACGATTTTTGGATATCTTTTTCTATTTTTTTAATATCAGCCGTCGCAATCGTTCTGTTTTTGAATTTACGACTGGTGCTGGCACGTTTGACGTTTTTAACACGCGATGCCACGTCCGCCACAGATAATTTATTGCTGACAATTTCATTTGCCAATGCCACAGGGTCGTCCGCCACCGCAATCGTACGCGCATGTGATGCAGAAATCGCGCCATTCGATACCATTTCACGCACAGATTCTGGTAAATCTAGTATACGTACAGAATTACGGATATAACTGTCTGATTTGCCAATTAACCGCGACACATCTGCCATATCGTAGCCACATTTATCCATTAAATTTTTATATGCGGCGGCCTCTTCTATGGGATCCAGATTTTCACGTTGAACATTTTCAATTAACGAGATTTCCATCGCGTTATTGTCATCTAAACTCTTTACAACCGCAGGAATTTCATTGAGTCCCGCCATTTTCGAAGCACGAAACCTGCGTTCACCGGCCACTATTTCGTAATTATAAGGACGATTTTTCACAGCACGCAATAAAATTGGTTGTAACACACCCTTTTCTTTTATCGAAGCCGCCAAATCTTGTAATTCAGCCTCTTTAAATGTTTTACGCGGCTGGTCTGGGTTTGCACCAATTTGTACCAATGGAATTTGTTTGATAACAACACGTTCGCCACCTGTTAAGATGGAAATATCAGGAATGCCACCCATTTCCGCCTGGATATCAGCCAAACCTTTGCCTAAACCGAATTTTGATGCCATTTTATTCCCCCTGCTCTAATTTAGTTACTATTTCAGTTGCGACCCGTAAATAACTTTGTGCGCCTGTTGAATTAAAATCGTAAAACAATGCAGGCTTGCCGTGACTGGGTGCCTCGGACACACGGACGTTACGTGGAATTACTGTTTTAAATACTGTATCACCAAAGGTTTTACGAACGTCATTTTCAACATCGCGTGTCATAGAATAACGTTTATCGTACATAGTCAGTAATACACCCAAGATTTTTAAATTTGGATTCCATTTTTGTTGAACTATGTTAATAGTATTAATCAACTGGCGAATTCCTTCGAGCGCAAAGAATTCACACTGTAACGGAATAATTACACTATCCGCCGCATTCAAAGCATTTAACGTTAAATGACCCAATGCCGGCGGGCAATCTAGTAATATATAATCATAATATTCCAAAACAGGCTGCAACGCGTCACGTAAACGATATTCACGATTTTCGATTTCTAGCAAATCAACCTCGGCCCCGGCGAGTTCTAAACTGGACGGCAACAAATGTAACCCAGGGACAGCCGTTGTTAAAATATTATCAGCAATATTACTGGTTCCCATAATTACACCATACACACTTTGATTATGTCCGGCACGCACAAACCCAAGTCCAGTACCGGCGTTGCCTTGTTGATCCAAATCAATTAACAACACACGTTTTTTAATCGCAGCCAACGATGCACCAATATTTATAGCCGTTGTAGTTTTACCAACACCGCCTTTTTGATTTGCAAATGCTATTATCCTGGTCATAGAAAACACTTCCTTTTTTCAAACAAAATAATAGGCTATTTTTTACGATTCGGTCAAGTAATATAAAAAATATAATTTTTTTACAGTAAATTCAAATCATTACATCTTGTTTCACATGAAATCAAAATATTTTTTGTGTAAATGTTTTTCAACAATGCCGTTCATACAAAACATAAAAAAATACCGGTACTTGCCGGTAATTTTTTAAAAACCCTAAGTTTTTCAACATATTGACTTGTGTTTTCGTAAAAACTACCGGCTTTTTTTAACATTTATAATAAAGCCGTCACCAGTTTTAGATGGAAACAGTTCAAACCCAAAATGGTATTTTCGTTTTGCCGTATCAACCTCGGTCATTATATCACGACCTTTTAATAAAAAGAGTTCGTATTTTGTTTTATGCACGTAATCCAGAATTTTTATCAATGGCGCAAAAGCGCGCGCTGTGAACACATATTTCTGTGACAAATCTAATTTGGCAATATAATCTTCGACACGACCATGATAAATGGTCAGGTTACCCAAGTTTAATTGTTTTTTTACCTCTGTCAAAAAAGAAACCTTTTTACCAATTGATTCAATACACGTAACATTCCATCCCATTATTGCCAATACAACCCCGGGAAACCCAGCACCAGAGCCCAGGTCGATTATATCAGTATTTTTAGGCAAAAAATCAGCCAACTGCGCAGAATCAGCGATATGACGGTTATCAATATCATTCAACGTACTGGGCGCGACCAGATTCATACGCGACGACCATTCGCATAATAATTTTTTATATTGTTCAAATTTAACTTTGTTTTCCATAAAAAATATTTTAACATATAAAAGCTATGAAACAATCAAAAATATTCTTTTTTGTGTCTGGGGGGCTGGTTGCCTGTTTGGTGGCCATTCATTTACTGGGCATACGCGAACCTGCAAACGAAACAGTTAATAAAATACCAACAACCAGTTATGGCGCGTTTTTGGCGGCTCAGCATGCTTTATATACAAATAATTTTGATAAGGCAGGCGAATTTTTACAAGACATTGACGATAATGCCAAAGAATATAAATCTGTCGAAGAAATACGCGTCCTGACGGACTTTTTGAACGGTATTATCCCATCAAATGTTTCAAATTTAAGCAAGCAAAAAACAATTATTTCGCGTATCTTGGTTGATGCTAATTTGATACAAAACGATAAATGGACAGATGTTTACAACAAACATAAAAATGACACTGTGCGTATGATGTCGCCATTTCGTATATGGTCTGGGGTTGCAATCAATCATATCACAGAAACGTTAAAATTTATCGATAAACTGGAAACAAATCCGTCATGGCAATCATTCTTGCGCGGTCAAATATATGCAGAGCAGGGCAAAATCCAAAAAGCAACGGATGCATTTGATGCCGTTTCGCCAGAATTCCTGAATATAAATGATTATTTGTATTTAATGTCTTTTTATAAACATAATAACTTGGGAAAACAGGCCAATTCATTGCGTACACGCTTTACTACAAAACCAGGCAGTATGTTTATGATAAATTATACAGATGTGCCTGATTGGTCTGTGTATGCGGGATATAAAAACCAATTATCGTTTAATTTAATTCAAACTGTGGCACATACACAATCAATAACGCATTCCGATTTAGCATTATTGTTGTTACATTTTGCAAAAAATATGGCCGATGATAATACTGTTCATAATGATGCTGTGAATTACCATGCGGGCCTGTATATGCTGAAAAACAACGGAAATTACAACAAATATTTTTCTAAAATTGATGAACACAGCCCTTATTATCCTTTTGTGAATTTACGTATTGCCGAATTAAACAATGACGAGGGGGCGATAAAAAAAGCAATAGACGCACAACCATTGTTTATGCCTGCGGTAAAAAAACTTGTAGATAAACAAGTGCAAAGGGGCGATAAACGTTCTGCATTACAAACATTGAATAAAAGTTTGGGTAACACAAATATCTCAACAGATGCCCAGGCTTTTCTGTACAAAATACGTGCAGATGTGAACTTTATCTTTGGTGACATAAATGCCGCACAAAAAGATTTAAATTCAGCAAAGATATTTTTAACAAACCCAGATCCCGATTTGTTTAATACCCAGGCAAAAATCTGGGCCAGCAATGGCGAAGAGTTAGATAAAGCATACATGTATGCATTACAATTGGTGCAATTTGCACCTATGAACGCGTGTGCTTGGGATACATTGGGTTACGTTATGCGTACCCGCGAAGGTGTTGATGCGGCATTGGATATTACCGAAAGGGTAGGGGAATTGGCAAATTCTTGTTCGTCTTTGTTTGAACACTTGGGCGATATGTATATGGAAATAGGCGAGATAAAATTGGCGCACGATGCATATTTACGTGCGATTGAATTATCTGATGATGGCTTAACAATAAAACCTGTATTAGAAAAGAAATTAAGAAAGGCAGAGTAATGGTATATAAAACTGTTGGTATTATTGGTGCAGGCGCCTGGGGAACAGCGTTGGCGATAAATATTGCACGGGGTGGCACAAACGTAATCTTATGGTCATTTGATGGCGAATATATGCATTTTAATGGTGTTGACATACCAAACAACCTGACAATTGTACGTGAACCGGCGAAGTTAGCGGATACGGATGTATGGCTTAATGTGACGCCATCATCTTTCTTCCGCGAAACAATGCGTAAATTTACAGAGTTTTATAATGATCAACCTGTTATTATTTGTACCAAGGGTGCAGACAGCAAAACACATAAATTTATGTCCGAAATATTGCAAGACGAACTGCCAACGTGCATTGATTTTGGTGTATTATCTGGACCACAATTCGCGGCCGAGGTGGCATCTGGTGCACCAACCGGGTCCACATTAGCCGGAACAAAACGCGTTTTGGACGCGGGCAGGGCGGTTTTAAACCTGGCGTATTTGGATGAAACAGACGATATAATTGGTACGCAAATATCCGGGGTTGGCAAAAATGTCATGGCATTAATTTCTGGGTTTATCAGCGTAAAGATTCAATCAGAAAACGAACGTGCATTGATTTTCACCCGTTGCTGTAATGAAATTATCAATTTGGGGATTGCAATGGGTGCCAAAATAGAAACATTTACCGGTCTTTGCGGCCTGGGTGATTTGTTTTTATCGGCCACATCCCGTACCAGTCGTAATTATGCTGGCGGCGTCGCAATTGCAAATGATATAACCCCAGACGGCACAGTCGAAGGAATTTTCGCATTCGATACAATTTTGACACGCGCAAAAAAAATTGGGATAAAAACCCTAATCTTGAACGATATGTATAAGCAAATGAAATTATAATTATATATTTCAAAATAAATAATAAACGTATCCACCATAGGCGATTAGAAATACCCCACCCATCCAACGTGGAATTTTGCCCCATATTCCGCATATCAACAGTAAAACAGTTACAAATGCCATTATACTGTAACTGGTCCACATTTTTGGGACATCAACGGCACGCACAATTCCCATACTGCCAACAATTAAAAAAATATTTGCTATATTACTGCCTACGACGTTGCCAAATGCGATTGCGCTTTGTCTGTGTATTGCAGCAACAACCGATACAGTAACCTCGGGCAGGGATGTTCCAAACGCAATCAAAGTTAAACCTATTACTGATTTAGGTATCCCAAACGTATTCGCAATTTTAGATGCTGTATCAACCAATAAATCTGCACCCCATACGATACCTGCAATTCCCAGAATAGCAAAAAATGCCAACCATGCTGCTGATTTCTTTAATTTCACATGTGTTTTTGCCTTGGTTGCCTCGTCTTCTTCTTGTTTATCGTAACAGATCATAAAATAACCGGTTATAGACAACAATAAAAACACACCTATAATCGAATCCAGATACCCAAAAGCCATTATCACACCTAACATCATAGCAGATAACAATATAAACAAACCATCCCTGCGAAAATTTTCTTTATTTATACGAATTGGATGTATTAATGCCGCAAGCCCCAGGATGAATAAAATATTTGAAATATTACTGCCAATTACATTACCAAAAGCAATATCCGGGGCAGGTGGGTTTGATAATATTGCACTGAGTGATGCTGATAATTCTGGTAACGATGTACCAATTCCCATTAATAAAATACCGATAATTAATGGTGACAATCGTAATTTATGCGCCAATGCAATTCCACTTTGGACCAACAGCTCACCGCCACCAACCAATAATAATAATCCAAAAGCGAATAACAGATAATCCATTTTATATAGTCCAAATTTGCGTTATTTTGACCGTACACGCAATTTTATTATTCATACCGCAAACTGTCAATTGGATTTAATTTCGCTGCCTTAATCGCGGGAAAAACGCCAGATGCCAAACCAACAACAATCGCGACCGTAACCGATACAACAACTGGCCAAATACTGAGTGGCACATTATACCCCAATACAAAACGACCAATACCTTGGGCTAAACCTTCGCCAAGGACTAATCCGGTCATAGAACCAATGAACGAAATCAAAACAGATTCCGATAAAAATTGAATAATGATATTTTTTTCACGTGCACCTATCGCCTTGCGTACCCCAATTTCACGTGTACGTTCAGCAACAGATACCAACATCATATTCATAATTCCAATTGATCCAACCAATAATGACACGGCCGCAATCGCCACCAATAATAATTTGATATACCCCGTAACCGTCGTCATTGTTTCCATTACTTGTTTCATATCCGTGATTTGGAAATCATCGTCGTCACTTTCCTTTAATTTATGACGCGAACGCAAAATCGCCGTAATTTGTTCTGTTGCGATATTATTATCAGCATCCTGGTACAATTTCAAAGTAATTGATTGAACTGCTTTTGGGAAACGACTGCCGGACAAACGTTTTTTTAATGTTGTGATAGGTATTATTACCATATCATCAGCACTCCCCATTCCAGAATCCCCTTTGGCCTTGGTAACACCGATAACAACAAATGGCGTGTTTTGAATCCTGATTATTTGGCCAACAGGATTACGTGGCATCCCCAGTTCATTCGCAGTATCAGGTCCAATTACCGCATACGTTGATGCATTTTTAACCGCGTCCATATCCAGAAAAGCACCGTATTCAACGTCTATATTTTGAACGGTTTGATAATCTGGATACACGCCAACCATTGATGTAGACCAGTTTTTATTTCCATATACAACCTGGGCCGATGAATTTTGCATAGGACTGACCGCCGCGACATCTGGTAATGTTGCCAAATATTCAGCATCATCGATTGTGAGTGTTTGTCTGTTTCCCATACGAACACCGCCAACACGCGCAGCCCCCGCACGAATAACAATTGTATTTGTCCCCAGTGATGAAAATTGGTCTGTGATTTCTTGCTGTACCGTTTCACCGACCGCAACCATTATCACAACCGCCATAACACCGATAATAATACCCAAAACGGTCAAAAAAGAACGCAATTTATTACCACTGATTGACAGCCAAGATTCTTTCAAAATATCGTTAAAGGTCATTTTGATTCCTTTTTCTGTTTTGGCATTAAATCAGCCTCGGACCGTGGGATTTTTCCGTCATATGTTATACGACCGTCATAAATATGAATTAGTCTGTCCGAATATTTTGCAATATCAAATTCATGGGTAATCATAACAATCGTTATTCCCAATTCTTTATTTAATTTTTTAAAAAATTGCAAAATCTCGTTACCCATTTTCGAATCCAGCGCACCTGTTGGTTCGTCTGCTAAAATTAATTTTGGTGTTCCGGCCAGTGCACGCGCAATCGCAACACGTTGTTTCATTCCACCAGACAGTTGCGTAGGTAAATATGTTTCGAAATTTTCCAAGCCCACCAATTTCAACATTTCGCGGGCCTTTCTAATACGTTCATCCATCGGTAATCCACGATACATCAAAGGCAACATTACGTTGTCCAAAATATTTCTTTTGGGTAATAAATTAAAATTTTGAAATACAAAACCAATGTATTCATTACGTATTTTAGCAAGTTCATCAGCCGTCATCGTGGATATATCGCGACCATATAACCTATACGTTCCAGATGTTGCACTATCCAGCGCACCAATGATATTCATACATGTTGATTTTCCGGACCCTGATGGCCCCATAATAGATATAAATTCGCCACCGCGTACGTTAAAACTGATATCGAATAAAACCTGTTGTGTTCCGCCAATTTCCAAAGGGAAACTTTTACAAATTTTATCCATAGAAATTACATCTGGTTGCACAGCCATTATTTATTTCCTGATTACATTGGACCGCCACCCATTGGACCACCACGTTTCGCCGATTTTTTAAGTGATGATGCCTGGCCCATACGACCGACAATAATTTTATCCCCAGATTGAATTCTGTCAGAAATAATTTCTGTTTCAGTCGCTGTAACCAAGCCTTTTTTGTATGGAATTATTATTGCTTTTTTATCACGCAAAATTGCCAAATGGTTTGCCGTTGATATATCTTTGGCCTTTTCATCTATATTTTCAAAAGATTTCAGTAAAAACGCAGAATTTTGTGCATACCAAACATCTTCGGCGCGGTTGACGATAATTGTTACGAACGCGGTCATTCCTGGCATCAGTCGCAAATCAGCATTATCAACATCAATCACAACAGTATAAACAACGACGTTTGATGTTGTTGTTGGCGATAATCTAATTTGACGAACAACACCATTAAATGTATCCCCGGAATATGCATCAACAGTGAATGTCACATGTTGACCTTGTTGAATCATACCAATATCAGCCTCGCTGACGGCTGTTTCTATTTGCATTTTTGTTAAATCTTCGGCAATTTCAAATAAGTCAGGCGTTTGGAAAGATGCCGCAACAGTTTGACCTTTATCAACCTTGCGCGATATCACAGTTCCATTTACAGGAGACGTAATTGTTGCATAGCCCAAATTAGTTACAGCCTTGTCATATTGAGATTGCGCACGCACAACAGATGCCTCGGCCTGTTCATATTGCATTTGTGACTGTTCCATTTCCGAACTGGCAATAAAATCATTTTCAAACAGGTATTTGTTACGTTCATATTCATTTTTAGCATAATTACGTTGTGATTTTGCAGAATCCAAAGATGCCTTGGCTTCATCAACAGATGCCTGTAATACCGATGGTTCAATTTTTAGTAATTTATCCCCTTGTTTTACCTGGGTATTAAAATCAGCAAAGATTTCTTCGATTGTGCCGGATACTTGGGAACCAACACTAACGGTATTAACAGGGCTGATTTCCCCGGTCGCACTGACGACTTGTTCTAAATCACCACGTTTAATATCAACCGTGACAAAGTTGCCCTTGTTCCCGGTGTTTTTAGCTGTGCCATAAAAAGCCCAAAAAAACAGTACAGCAACCAATATTATCAGCAAAGACCACCATATATGACGCAAAGGCCATGTAAAAAACTGTTTAATTTTATTTAACATCTATCTCTCCGTCTAATCCTGATTGTATATCACCAATTGCCAATGCAACCGCCGCACGTTTAACATACAAATCGTATTTTGCAGCATTATTTTGATTGCGCGCATCAATTAAATCACTTTGTGCTTGTTGCCAATCAAGCATAGTGCTACGTCCAACCTTGTACATTCCTGATGTCACGCGTTCATTTTCTGTTGCAGACTTTAATAAAGAACCCGTTTGTTCCAAAACAGTTTTGGCTGTTTTGTAATTTTGATACGCGGTAAATACATCCATCATCGCATTATTGCGAACCGCACGTTCAGATTCAACCGCCGCATCATAATTTGCGACCGCCGCGCGCGTGCTGTACATATTTGCAAAACCGGCAAATATTGGCATAGATATAGATATCCCAACCTTGCCAGTTGCACGTTCCGACATATGATCAAACATTCCATCCACAGATTTTGCACTCACACCGACATCCGCACTCGCCGAAACAGACGGCAAATGACTCAAAAACGCACTGTTTCTACGATTCCATGCTGCATCTTTATTTGCGGTTGCTTTCAATAAATCTGGGCGTTTTTTTCGCGCAATTTCGATTAAATTATCAATATCTTCACTTTCGGCGTCACTGCCAAACGTACTTGGCATATCTGCAATTGTAATTTCTTGGTTTGCAGGAAATGACAATTTGGTAAGTAATGTACCCTTGGAAATTTCACGATTATTTTTTGCACGTTCCAATTTTAATTCAGCCGAAGCCAGCGTTGTATCCGCCTTGTACACATCAGCCTTGGCCACGGCACCAGCTTTGAATTTTTTATCGGCGGTATCTTTTGCGGTTTTTGCAACTTTGAGCGCTGATTCTGCCGCTTCGACATTTGCGTCGGCATTCAATAATTCGTAATACGCACCAATCACAGAATATACATAATTTTGAACTGTTTCGTCATAATCAAAACCGGCAGCACGATATGTTGCCAAAGCCTCGGCAAAATCAGATGAACGCTTTCCAAAATCGAAAATTAAATACGATGCAGATAGTGATCCACTGTAATTCCAATCATCATGCACACGATGATTGCGCCCGGCATGCATTGACGCATCTATTTTTGGAAGATATTTTGAATACTTTGCATTTTTTGTAAAATGTGCAGAACGATATGACGCGTATGCTGCCGCGGTTTGCGGATTACGACACAAACCAAAATTCACAACTTGTTGTAATGTTAATGTTGTATCTGGGACAGTTCGCATCGTTGCACAATCGTCCGTTGCAAAAGCAAAAGTCGGTATAAAAGCAAAAATCAGGCTATATTTTTTCATACAATCTCTCTCGGCGTTATTATATAGAAAACAGGCAAATATTGCAACAAAAAACAGTCGAATAAACCAGGTGTTTTTTATCATAATTTTTATGTTGCAATAATATTTTTTTTTGTTTAATATGCAAGCACGTATCGATGGCCAGGTGGCAGAGTGGTTATGCAGAGGACTGCAAATCCTTGGATGCCGGTTCGATTCCGACCCTGGCCTCCATAAAATTCCAATATGATTGAAAGTTTAACCTTAACAGATTTTCGCAATCACAAAATATCACGTATTGATGCGCGTGGCGCCAAAAATATTATTATAATTGGTGAAAACGGTGCTGGGAAAACAGCAATACTGGAAGCCATATCTATGCTTTCTGGTGATAAAGGTATGCGTGGTGCAGACATGACCGACATCGCCTGTTTTTCTGGAACCGGCGGATTTTCTGTATTCAGTAAAACTGCTGATGGCGATTCTTTATGTGTATATTTTAATTCTGGGGATAATAATCGACATGCAAAAATAAACGATGAAAATGCAAATCTGGGTGATTTAGGGGACATGTTACGTATCGTTTGGATTTCACCAAAAGAAGACAGATTATTTGTTGATTCATCGGCAGACAGGCGTGCATTTTTTGACAGATTAGCAAGTAATTTTGATTCTAATCACAGTGGACGCACGGCAAAATTTGCAAAATTATTATCCGAACGTGCTTTTGCCCTCAAAAATGGTGCGGATGCAAATTGGTTAAATGCTTTGGATAATCAACTGGCTGCGGTTGCAGTTGCAATTGCCACAACGCGTGTGCAATACGCAGGTGAAATAAATTATTTTCTAACCAGGTTTTCTGTGTCAGTTGATGGGTTAATTGAAAAAATGATTATAAATAACATGACACCTGCGGCAGCAGAACGCGAATATCGGGAATATTTGTATCAAAATCGTGAATTAATTGGTGACAAAATGGTACTAGACGGTCCGCATAAAGCTGATTTTGGTATGTTTAACAACGAATTAAATTTACCTGTACGGCTTACCAGTACAGGCCAACAAAAATCTGCACTGTTTGATTTAATTCTGGCACATACAAATTTGTTGCATACAAAAACAAAACACGATTGTATTGTTTTGTTTGACGAGGCCGCTGCCCACCTGGATTCAAAATCACGTGCAAAAATTTTTAGCGATTTAAACACAAATCATACCCAGGTTTGGGCAACAGGTTTAGATATTGGTTCTTTTACAGATATTCCTAATGCTGTAATTGTTACTTGCCATAATGGTGAAATAAATAATATACTGTACAATAAAGAAGGATGATATGGCACGAATTGATTATCAACTGTTATTAGATAATGCTTTGAAATCTGTGGTCAAGGACGCATTAGTATATGCCCAGATAAATGGGTTGGGTGATGGCGCACACTTTTTTATAACGTTTAAAACACGTGATGCTGGCGTTGTTTTGCCTGATTTTTTACGTATGCGTTACCCAGATGTTATGACAATCGTGTTGCAATATTCCTATAATAATTTACATGTATCCGACAAAGAGTTTGGCGTACAATTGACGTTTGATGGGCGTCCTTTCTTTATCCGTGTACCTTTTTCTGCGTTGGTTGAATTCAAAGATCCGTCAGTTGACTTTATTTTAACATTTCATCCAAAAAGCCAACCAGATGCGGCTGATAATGATATGGAATTGCCGTTGGATGAAAATAAAAATTCTGTACCTGACGAAGGGCGCATTGTATCACTGGATGAATTTAGAAAACGTAAAAACAGTTAAAAACACCGGCAAATGCCGGTAGGATTATACCCACAAAATTTTTATAAATTTTGCGGGGCCCTGTGAAAAAAATACCGGCAAATGCCGGTATTTTTATTTGTTTTTTTATTTATTATATTTCGGCACGAACCTCAGTAACTTCGTAACATTCAACACGGTCGCCTTCTTTCAGGTCGTTGTATTTATCAAAACTCATACCGAATTCAACACCACCGGATACTTCTTTGACCTCGTTCTTTTCACGACGTAGTTCACCAATTTTACCATCGTAAATAACAACATTATCACGAAGCAAACGTACAAAAGCATCTTTTTTAATTACACCTTCGGTCATACGACAACCGGCCACACGCGTGCCTTTGCCCACAGTAAACAGAGCAATAACATCGGCATAACCAATAAAGTTTTCTTTCTTTTCTGGCGCTAATTTACCAGATAAAATTTCTTTTACTTCATCTGTGATACGATAAACAACACTGTGATAACGGATATCAACACCATTATTACGCGCCATATCACGAACTGTACTGTCTGCACGAACATTAAATGCGATTATAACCGCCCCAGATGCAGTTGCCAATCTAATATCGCCTTCGGTAATTTGACCCACACCCGCAGATAATATATCAACACCAACTTTATCAGTATTAATACCACGCAACATGTCGGTAATTGCCTCAACCGAACCTTGCACATCAGCACGCAATACAATAGGTAATATTAACTTTTTAGATTCATCACGCGCCGCGAACAAATCTTGTAATGATGAACGTTTAATAGCATTTGCTTTATCTTTGGCCTGTTGCACACGGTATGCAGCAACTTCACGGGTTTGTGCCTCGGTTTCCATAACACGTAATTCATCCCCAGCAGCAGGTACAGAATCTAAACCTAACACCATCACAGGTTGACCAGGACGCACCGATTTTACACGTTCACCAAAAGAGTTTATTAATCCACGAACACGCCCAAATGTTTCACCAACAACGAAAACATCACCGATTTTTAATGTACCTTGGCGAATTATCATCGTTGCGACCGCGCCCAATCCACGTTCCATTTTAGCCTCTACCACATTGGCCACCGCGGGCATATCAGCATCGGCACGCAAATCCATCATTTCGGCTTGTAATAAAATAGCCTCTTCTAACTTGTCCAAATTTGTTCTTTTTTTAGCGGAAATTTCAACACATTGAACATCACCACCCATTGATTCAACTTGGACTTCTTGTTGTAACAAATCAATTTTAACTTTTTCTGGATTTGCCTCGGGCAAGTCGCATTTGTTAATAGCAACAATAAATGGTACTTTGGCCGCACGAATATGGTTTATCGCCTCAATAGTTTGCGGCATAATGGAATCGTTGGCAGCCACAACCAAAACGACTATATCTGCCATTTGTGCACCACGCGCACGCATAGCGGTAAATGTTTCATGACCCGGTGTATCCAAAAATGTTATAACCGCACCAGATGCCGTTTTAACCTCGTACGAGGAAATATGTTGTGTAATTCCACCAGCCTCGCCAGCAGCCACGTTTGCATCACGGAAAGCATCCAAAAGAGATGTTTTACCGTGGTCCACATGTCCTACAACTGTTACAATTGGTGCACGTGGGGTCAGGTTTTCTGGATTAGGCATACGTTCTAATTGGTCGGCATAAGGTTTCACAACAACACGTTTAACCGTTGCACCAAATTCACCAGCAATTAATTCTGCGGTATCTGCATCGATTGATTGATTAACAGACACCATCATACCCATTTCCATCAATTTTTTAATAACATTACCAACCTTTTCCGCCAACGCGTTTGCTAAATCTTTGACAGATATTGTTTCACCCAGTGTTACAACACGTTCGACCTTTTGTGGCGCAGAAAACACGGCACGGGCTTTTTCACGGAATCTTTTCAAAGACGCCTCGGAACGTCTGCGATTAGCACCACGTAATTCGATTTCATCGTCGTCTTCGTCATCACTCATAATAATATCATGAATAGAGATTTTACCGGCTTTTTTAAAATCTTTTTTGAAAGACTTATTATTTTTCATACCAGATTCATCGTCATCGTTATTATTACGATTTGATTTTTGATGATTTGTGAATTGTTGTTTTTTATTACCACGTTCAGCCTGGGGCATAATTGCAGGTTCCAACGCTTCGGCTTCGGCGGCCATTTCATTTTCGCGGGCACTTAACTGGTTTTTAATCTGTTCGTATTCAGCAGCCTCGCGCGCAATTTCCGCCTCACGCGCGGCGGCAGCGGCGGCTTCGGCAGCCTGACGTTTTTTCTGTTCTTCTTCGCGTGCACGCGCAGCCTCTAATACGGCGCGTAATTTTTCATCAGCAGCGCTATGTTGAACAACAGGCTTGTCTGGTTCATCACGCAGTTCATTGCTGCCTGGGGCAACAATACGGCGACGGCGTTCTACAAAAACGGCATCGCCTTTTTTGCTTTGCACCGCGCCCAAAGTTACAGATTTTCCAAGAGTTAATGTTGCCATTAATTTTGCCCTTTATTGTTTTTATTAGTCTTCTGTTATGTTATATGCCAATTCACGTGCTTTCATAATAACACGACCAGCCAAACGCGCAGACATTGTATCTTCGCCCAAAATTTCAACCAATTCATCCGTCGACAAGTCGGCTAAATCAGCCAAAGTTTTAATGCCAGATTCGCCCAATTTCATTAATATTGGACGTTGTACAAATGAAAAGTCTAACAAATCGTCTGTCATGCCCATTGCATGTCCATTATCACGATAATCTTGTTCTTGTTTATTTAAGTAATCTTTGGCACGTTTTTGCAATTCAGCCGCCAATTCTTCGTTAAACCCTTCGATTGATTCTAATTCTTTGATATCAACAAACGCGATTTCTTCGATTGTTCTAAAACCTTCGTTTATCAATAATTTTGCAATCATTTCATCGACATCCAAACCACGTATGAACAATTCTGTTTTTTCTTTGGTTTCTCTGGCGCGACGTTCCTGTTCTTGTTCTTCGCTTAACACATCGATATCCCAACCTGTTAATTGCGAAGCCAAACGAACGTTTTGCCCCCTGCGTCCAATTGCCAAAGATTGTTGATCTGGGTTCACAACAACCGCCGCTTTGTGTTTATCTTCGTCAATGATGATTTTTGCAACTTTTGCAGGCTGCATTGCGTTTACAATAAACACAGCTGGGTCTTCGGAATACAAAATAACGTCAATTTTTTCACCGTGACATTCATTTATCACAGGCTGAATACGTGTTCCTTTGATACCCACAGTCATACCAACCGCATCCACAGATGGATCTTGGGTTTCAACCGCGATTTTTGCGTGTGAGCCAGGTGCACGTGACACAGATTTAATCTTTATTATACCTTCGTAAATTTCAGGTACTTCTTGAACAAACAGTTTTTCCATAAACATTGGATGTGTACGTGTTAAGAAAATTTGTGGTCCCGTATTGGAACGTTCAACATCCATAATCAAAGCACGAATACGGTCACCAACCCCCAAACGTTCCCCAGGGATAAGTTCAGTGTTTTTAATATATCCTTCGGCCTTACCATTTATATCAACAAAAACGTTACCAAATTCAAGACGTTTAACAACACCGCTCACAATAGTTCCAACTTCGTCTTTGAAATCTTCGTATTGATGGCCTTTTTCAGCGTCGCGCACACGACCAATCATAATTTGGCGCGCGGTTTGGAACGCAACACGACCAAATTCTGGTTCTGGTAATGGGTCAGATACAACGTCACCAACCTGGGCATTTTCATCATATTTTTTAGCCTGGGCCACAGTCAACATTGTATTTGGATCGTATTCATCACCTTTGGATTCTGGTGATTCAATAACTTCGAACAAACGTTGTGTATGAATTGCACCGTTTTTACGGTCTATGGATGCAGTAATATTAAATTCTTCACCATATTTATGCTTTGCAATTTTTGCAATTGCTATTTCCAAAGATTCAAACACGATTTCTTTATCAATGTTTTTTTCTTCGGCCAAAGATTTGATACTTTCCAATAAATCTTGACGAGGTAACGACACGAACGCCATTTTCTTACTCCTGTGTTTTTGTTTTTTATTTTACTAAAAGGGCGGGGTTTTATCCCCGCCCTTAAAAAACTGTATTTTTTTTAAGAACACTTGTATTATGACATTGTTTTTTTGAATTGCAAGAAAATAATAAATAATTTGACGGTTTGTCTTTTGGGCTATATACTGTGAATTATGACAATTATAAATAGGTATTTTTCAAAGCAATTGATTGCTATATTTGTTATGCTGTTGCTGATTTTGACAGGATTGGCATGGACCATGCAAATTATGTCTATGATGAAGATGCTGTTGAATTATGGTGTTGATTTCAGCAGTTTTATCGGGCTAACGGCATTACTGATTCCTTTTATAGTTTCTATTATCATTCCTTTTGTCACGTTTATCGCTGTTATCTTTGTATACAATAAAACTATTGCTGATAACGAAGCGAGTGTGATGATGGCATCGGGTTTATCACCGTGGCAATTATCAAAACCTGCAATAAAGTTTGCTGGGGTTTTAACATTATTAAATTTGTTATTGAACGTATGGGTTGTACCACTGAGTCAAAATTATTTTTATGACACACAATGGAATTTAAGGTATGGTTTGGCACATTTAAAACTCCAAGAATCTGCATTCACCAGTATTGCTGACGGTTTGGTTGTGTATGTCGATAAAGTATCGGGGCATGATATGTCCCAGGTTATGCTGTCTGACACACGTAATCCAAAAACAGAATTAGTTATTTTTGCTGAAACGGGTAAATTGGTTACAACACCAAAAGGATTATCAATTGTTATGGAAAATGGTTCGTTACAGGCGAACGGGAACAGTATGGTCACAGGGACATTTTCTACATTTGATATGGATTTAAAGGTTGCCACACGCGAAGCATATTCATCATTTCGTGTACGCAGAATTTCATCATGGGATTTGTTAAAGTACACTAATGATAATACATTATTACCAAAACATAAAAAAATGGTTTTTAACGAATTAAGCAATCGTATGTTGATGCCATTTATGAATTTGATTTTGGCTATTGTTTGCACGACTATATTATTAAAAACTTCTTTGTTGAGACGTAGAACCAGTTTTTCGCCGGCTATTTCTGTGTTGGCTATGGCTGTGATAATGACATTATATATGACCAGTTCAAATATGCTAGAAACATGGCAAGATTTTAATATGTTAATTTGTGGGGTTTTTGGGTTACTGGGATTATTATTGGTGGTATTACATAAAAAATGAGAAAGTTAGGCGTCTTTATATCTTTATTTATTGTTATGTATTGCATCAATTCTTATGCATCGCCGGGTTCTGTTGATTTAGAAGGCCCAAAAACTATTACCGCTGATAAAATCGAATATAATGTAAAAAATTCCAACATAAAAACTGTTGGAAAAACAACCATCACTAATCAATCTGGACAAACTTTGAAATTAACTGATTCCAGTTTCGAAGACAAAGGTGCCAAAATCGGTGGCAAAGATGTTGAGTTATGGTTAGGGAATCACGTGTATATCAAGGCAGAATCTATTCAACGTGATGGGGATATAACAATCGCACACAATGCATTGTTTACGGCGTGTGACGGATGTGATTCATATGGTAACGCCTGGGAAATATCTGCAAACACGTTAAAACATTATGCTGAAGAAAAAAATTTATATTTTTATAACCCTATTTTATGGATGTATGATTTACCTGTATTTTGGTTTCCTTACTACACAATGCCAGACCCCAGTGTTAAATATCGCAGTGGATTACTCACCCTAGATTTTCAATCTACGAATAAAATGGGTACCCAGATAAATTTACCAATATACATTTCTTTATCCGATTATCACGATGCAACGGTTACTTTATCTTATTTAACCAAAGAAAATCCGTTAATTCAGTTAGAACACAGGTTAAATGCAGAACATTCACAATTCAGGACACGTGGTTCGTATACTAAAAACAAAGAAGGCGAACACAGATGGCATATTTTCAATAACGATATTATAGAATTGGGCGAATATGCACGTGCCAAGGTATCGTTGGAACGCACATCTGATAAAACATATTTACAAAAATATGGATTTTTTAATGACCAACCATATTTAGATTCTGGGGCAGAAATCGATTTATTTGGTCAATCTGGGTATATTATCGCCGATGCGCACATATTCCAAGAATTACGTGATGCTGGGCGTACTGAATCTTCGATGGACGGAAATATTTTACCAAATATTCGTGGTTCTTATCAAACCGCACCAATTTATCGTGAAACATATATTACATTGAACAGCGATATTTTGGCTGTGGATGGACATAACAGTACCGCGATGCAACGTATGATTGGTGATGCCAGAATAGTATCACCATGGACTTTGTGGGGTGGAAACAGAATTACATTCAGTGTAGACGCCAGATACGATGTTTACAATTTTCAAAACTATGATTTGATTGATTCGCCTGATTATACTGGTATGGAAAACAGATTTTTACCCAGTGGTTATGTTGAATGGGGATTACCTTTATTTAGGCCTGGTACCCGTTGGACGCAAATTATTGAACCGCGTGCACGTTTAACATTGATGCGCCACACCAGTACCAAAGAATTATTTGCTGAAAACAATGATTCTGCGGGTGCATTATTGTCTGATGTAACATTGTTTTCAAACAACAGGTTTTCTGGATATGATTTGTGGGAAAACGGCACTTTTGCCGATTATGGACTCAGGTGGGCAACATACAGTGATGATGGTGAATCTGCTGAAATATTCTTGGGTCAAAGTTATGATTTAACAAAACGTGCTGAAACGGATCCAAATAGCGGATTCCATAATGGTGGATCTGATTATGTCGGCAGAATTGGTTTGGATAATGGATCTTGGTTGGGCTTAAATTCCAGATTTAGATTAGACCGTAAATCATTGGATTTACGACACATAGAAACAGATGGACGCATCGGTACCAGTGCTAATTATGTATATATTGGACATATTTGGTCCGAACAACTGGACGAAGCTTTCTTGGGCGAAGACATTAATGAAATTACCGGTGGATTTAGAGTTCAATTAACAGAAAGGTTGTCTTTTACATTTAATGCTATATATAATAATACGTTTGATAAATTCCAAAGACATTCTGGGGAATTGTATTATAAACATCCATGTTATTTCTTGTCTTTGGGTTATCATCGTGATTATGCTGTACGTGCTGATTACGCAGGTAATACAACTGTTCAATTTAGGTTTGGACTAGATTATTAAGGAAGGAAAAATATGAAAAAATATTTTATAATATTATTAAGTTTGATATGTATGCCAGTATATGCAACAACTGTGGTTGCAACCATTAATGGCAAAGCCGTAACAGATGCCGATATTACTGCGCGTGTGAAATTAATGTCATACCAAGGAAACACTTCTACCGATAATCGACGGGTTGCCTTGCAAAATATGATTGATGATGTTGTAAAATTAAATTATGCGGGTAATTTTGGAATTAACCCATCTGATAAAGATGTTGATGCCGAATTAAAACATATGGGATTACCGGCTTTATCTGAAAATGAAAAAAATATCGCGCGTGATGCAATACGTGCAAATATCGCATGGCAAATTATTGTGGCACGAACTGTGTTACCTATGGTTGATATAAATGATTCTGATATTGCAGCAGAACGGGCAGAAATAGCAAAAACACGTGGGTTACCAATGGAAATGACATTGGTACGATTGATTGATATTCCAATGGATATTTATGAAAAACTGGAAAAGCCAAAAAGTTGTGATGATGCAATTAAAATGGCAGAAAATTTTGGTGGTGCACCACAAAAATTTACCGCATTACATTATGAATTATCACCCGAGGTTCGTGATATAGTTACGGACTTGCCATTACTCACTTGGTCAAAACCAATCGATTCATCAGTGTTTTTGGTGTGCAGCACAAAAAAAACAAAAGACTATGCAACACTTGATAAAATAATGAAACAAAACGCAGAATATAAACAGGCCATGTTTATGGCTGACCAACAATTAAAACAACTACGTCGCAAAGCCGTTGTGGTTATCAAGGATAGCAGATATAAATTATGAAGACCGTTCTTTTTTCTTTAACTGATATAGAATTACAACAATTCATCACAGATTTGGGCGAACCAAAATTTCGTGCTGCACAAATTCGTGACTGGTTATTACGTGGTGCGCCAGATTTTGCATCTATGAAAAACATCCCGGTTTCTTTGCGCGAAAAATTAGATAAAGTTGCACAAACATTGCCTGTTCATATTGTTAAAAAATTACAGTCCGCAGACAAAGAGACAACCAAGTTTTTATTAGAATTAAATGATAAAGAGCAAATTGAATGTGTGTTAATGCGTACAACATATGGTAATTCTGTGTGTGTCAGTTCCCAGGCTGGTTGTGCGATGGGGTGTAAATTTTGTGCCAGTACATTACTTGGGTTAAAACGAAATTTAACCGTGGATGAAATATTTTCTCAAATCTTGGTTGCACAGTGGGAATTACGTGGTGCAGACAATAATAAAATTCATGCAAATGGCGATCCAAATAATGATGATGTTTCGCATATTGTTGTTATGGGAACTGGGGAACCATTACAAAACACAGAAAATGTTATTGGATTTATCGAGCGCGCAAACAAAGATATGAATATCAGTTGGCGCAGAATTACAGTATCCACATGCGGAATTGTACCTGGAATTTATGATTTGATAAAGTGGGGTAGGCCGATAAATTTGGCAATTTCATTACATGCACCAACGGATGAATTGCGCAGTAAAATTATGCCGATAAATAATAAATATAAAATTGATGAAGTATTGACGGCGGCAGATGAATTCACGAACACACATAATCGCCAATTAATGATTGAATATATTTTGCTTGGTAAACGTGATGAAAACGGCGAAACAGTTTTATATAACTGTACGCCGGAATACGCAGAACAATTATCAAAATTATTAGCTGGCAAAAATTGTATGGTAAATTTAATTCCTTGGAATGCAGTTGATGAACGTGATTTTGCATCACCATCTGGTAACGCTGTTCATCGTTTCCAAGACATATTAATTAAAAACGGAATACATTGTCGTATCAGGCGAGAGAGAGGAACCGACATCGGTTCTGCATGTGGACAATTGCGGCTAAACAACAAAAAGGATTAAGATATGAATTTGAAATATATTACTTGTTCGGATCCACGCAATTTTAATACATACGAAGAATTGTTTGGTTTGTGTAAAATGGACCCTCGCGTTGAAATCGCCGTCCAAATGCACCCCGGCAAAGTTTCACCCGACACCGAAAGATATAAATGGATAAAACAATTGGTTGATATGATGTCTGATAGTATCACAATACAGGACGTATGTAACCTTGCAATTCATGTAAATAATGATTGGTGTGATGATATTTGCAATGGAACAGTGCCTGTTGCATTACAACCATTGTTTAATGCAGATAGGTGGTACGAGCAACATATGACTCGTTTGCAACCTGTTGTTAAACGTATTCAATTAAATATGCCACAAAAAACCGCCGACAATTTTAATGCACAAAAATTGAAAAATGTGATTGAATATTATGAAGATAAAGAGTTTATTATTCAATACAAACCGACAACCATAAATGCGGTTCGACAATTACATAAAATTGGCGCAAACTTTAGTTTATTATTTGATGAATCGGGCGGAACAGGTCGTGATGCGGGTGTATGGCGTGCACCAGTGTATCCATATTATCACTTTCAAGGTTATTCAGGTGGTATTTCGCCGGAAAATGTTGCAGATAATTTAACAAAAATAAAATCTGTTGCAGGTGCGCACGATATATGGATTGATGCCGAAGGCAAATTGAAAACTGACGATAAATTTGACCCAAAACGTGCAAGGCAATATATCCTAAATGCACTAGCGTGGGAACAAAAGGTGAGATAAAATGTATATTCGTTATATCACAGTCAGTGACCCACGTGAAAATATTTCTGTGGACGATTCTATTAAAATTTTGACTGCCGCACCAAATGTCGAATTTGGCATCCAAGGCGACGGTGTTTTTATGAAGTCTGGCAGTCCACGAAATATTTGGTTGCGTGAAATTTTGGCTAAATCTAATTCTATGACAAAACCATTAAACATTGCTTTACATATTAATTACGATTGGTGCCAAGACGCATGTAATTTTAACATTCCAAATGAATTAGCAAATTTGGCATCAATGACACATGCGCAAACGGGTGAACCATTAATTCAACGGTTACAGTTTAATATTGGCGATGGCACACAACCACACTTTGATGTTTATAAACTAAAACGTATGGTAAAATTTTTTACTGGGCACGAGATTATATTCCCATATAACGCACTTACTGCACCAACACTTGATTCGCTGGATAAAATAAATACAGAATTTTCTATTTTAAACGATTCATCATATGGTACAGGAAAAACACCAAAAACTTGGCCGGCACCAGCATACAGGACACGTCATGCGACGGGATACGCCGGTGGTTTGGATGCCAAAAATGTCACACAATGTTTAAATGAAGTAAATAAATTCAGCATCAATTTACGTGGTGAAACATGGGTTGATGCAGAAAACAAGTTGATGAAACCGTATCAAAAAACACGTCAATTGGATATAAATAAAGCATTAGAATATATCGCAACTGTATCACAATGGCAAAAATAAAAAATGCTTGTCTTGGGCGGGCATAATGAATAAAATTTAAACGAAAAAGGAGAGAATATATGAAAAAGATATCTTATTTATATGTGTTGATTATTGCACTGGGGTTATTATTTGTTGGGTTTTTCCCAGGGTATTATTATTACCATTCTAAATTTAATTATAATGCGGTCACCGTCAAAGGATTAGCAGAACAAGATGTCGAGGCTAACCTGGCAATTTGGGAAATTAAATATGTTGCAACTGGTAATGATTTAATCGACACAAAAAATAACTTGGAAGACCAAACAACTGCTGTTATTAACTTTTTACATGAAAATGGGTTTAATGACAATGAAATCGAAATGGGCGGAACCGAAACAAATGATTTGATGGCCAACCCATATCGTGGAAACGACCCTGTAACATCACGGTTTATTATAACAAAATCTATGACTGTGCGTTCTAACCAGGTTCATAATGTTGCCGAGACATATACACGCGCAGGTGATTTAATAAATTCTGGGGTGGTATTTGAAAATCGTTATGATTCACCAATTTCTTATATATTCACTAAATTGAATGATATAAAACCACAAATGCTGGAACAGGCTACTAAAAACGCACGCCAGGCGGCATTAGAATTTGCAAAATCCAGTGATTCCAAGGTTGGAAAAATACATACCGCAAATCAAGGTGTGTTTTCAATATTACCACGTGATAATGCGAACGCACCCGAATCACAACAAATTAATAAAAAAGTTCGCGTTGTCGCGACAGTCGAATACTTTTTGGAATAAATTTTATTTATGAAAAAATACCGGCATTTGCCGGTATTTTTTTATATTTTTTTAAATTTTATAAAAAAACCTAGACAATATAAAAATTTTTTCTATAATCAAAGTACCTTTGTTGGATGTTTAGCTCAGTTGGCTAGAGCATCTGCTTTACACGCAGAGGGTCAGGGGTTCGAGTCCCTTAACATCCACCATCGTTTGGTTGTTTGTAAATTGCCCAGAGTAATCTGGGCAGTTTTTTTTACTTGTAATTATTTAATAAAAAAACCGCCATAACGGCGGTTTGGTTTATTTGTTTAATATTATTTTTTCGCACCGAATGTCAAATTCATGCGAAGTACGTTGTTAGCATCATTACACTCGCCACCTTGACAGTCATTAACTTGGATTAAGCCGGCCGCTTCGGTTGCTATGTTATTATCACCAAAATAACTTATAGCAGATTCCACTGGGTCAAAATATTCGTCATGATCATTATGCAGTTGTGCACTATTATCTATCACGAAAGAAGACCCATTATCACTCTCTAACTTGTAATAATTATTTATAGTGATATTTTCATCTGTTTCATGGCCATCAACTATCTTTTTTGTTGCAAGTGGTGTATCGGTATAATTAGAAAAAGTGATAGATTTACCATTAACATCATTTTCTGTATACACTATATCATACCAATTTGCAAAATTAGCTGTTAACCTGGTGGTTTTATTATTTTCTTTATCAAACACCAATGTAGCCGGTGCATCCAAAGGTAATTGCGTTTGGTCTTCGTACATTTCATCCAAGTGTTCCCGTCTTGCCATCACCGATCCCACAGCACGACCAGTAAATGTTGTACTGGTGGTAATGTCGTTCGTTGGTATTTTTTTATTATTGTATCCACCGGCAAATACTGGACGCCAATTATCTATGACATCAATATCAAAATAACCAAAGTCAGCATATTTTAATTTCATATCTTTGCCTAGTGAATTATATGTTAAAACGCCGTCAACCCAACCTTGTTCGGTATTTACCTGGCCACCAAAACCATGTGTTTTATTTATACGGGTAAAAATAAGCCCAGGGTCATTTGGATCTTCGGCCAAATCTTCTTCATCTGGCAACAAGTTGATTGCCTTTATTTCACCAGTATTATTTTCATCCATTACAAATTTTAGTTTTCCGTCAAAACCTTCATCGGCAAAAGAAAAGATAACGTTGTTCAAATCAAATTCTTCGGTATTTTGTTTTAATTCCGCTAATGGAGCTTGGAAACTTTCACGACGGGATAAAATACGATCTGCTGTTTTTTTCCGCATTTCCACCAACGAAACAGTACATATCGTCCATTAATTTTAATGCGGCTTTGATTTTATTTTTACTTTCGTTAAATTTCTCTATTATTTCATCCCTGGTCGTTGTATCTTGTGCCAGCCACTCTGCCAAATCCACCAATTCACGTGCTGTATCATAATCGACATCACCCGTGGATGCGCGTGGTACAAACGCAGCACGATGTGTTGCGGTGCGCGATAAATTTACAGAACTCGCATCATCACCTAATTTATTCGCCACATAACGTGCAATTTGGTATTTACTGTTAGAAACCATTCCGGTAACTTCGGCATTGGATGTACGTACCGGGTCCACATATGTTGCGGTATTATTTCCCGATACAGCGCCGTTGTGTCCGCCAGATCCACCACCACATGCAGCCAAAGCTAATACAGACGTAAGAATTGCGAATTTTTTCATAGATAATCCTTTTGATTTGATGTTTATAATCGCTTTTTATTATATCATTAATGGCATTATGGCATCAATACGAATTACACATAATATGTGATAAAATATTTGCAAATCTAAATTTTGCTGTTATAATGCGTCTGCTTTGGGTGGTTAGCTCAGTTGGCTAGAGCGTCACGTTGACATCGTGGAGGTCGTTGGTTCGAGCCCAATACCACCCACCACTTATTCAAAAGGGCGTCCAAAGTTTGGCCGCTTTTTTTATAGAAATTTAAGAGGCTACCGATGGCACAAAAATATTTGATTACATCTGCGTTACCATATGTAAACTATCAATTGCATATTGGGCATTTGATTGGCTGTTTATTGCCAAGTGATGTCTATGCGCGTTTTTGTCGTGCTATGGGTCGGGATGTTTTATATGTGTGTGGTACCGATGAACACGGAACAGCATCCGAAATTGCCGCAAAAAAAGCCGGGGTATCTGTTGAAGATTATGTGAATAAATATCACGATATCCAACTGAATGATGTCAAAAATTTTAATTTATCGTTTAATTTATATGGGCGTACACATACAAAACTGCATGAAAAATTGATTCATGAATTATTTAATCGTCTAGATTCGCTGGGGATGATTGTTGAAAAAACATCCTTGCAACCTTATTCTGTTAACGAAAAAAAATTCTTGGCGGACAGATTTGTTATTGGAACATGTCCAAAATGCGGGTTTGATGGTGCGTACGGAAACGAATGTGGTAAGTGCTTTGCTGCATTAAATCCAAATGAACTGATTAATCCACACAGTGCTATTGATTTAACTTCGCCTGTGGAAATGCGCGAAACAAAACATTTATATTTTAAATTGAGCGAGGTCCAAGACAAATTGCGTGCATGGGTTGATTCACGTAAAGATTGGTCAAAAACGGCTCTTGCAATTGCTCATAAATGGTTGGATGAAGGACTGCACGACAACCCAATTACACGTGATTTAGACTGGGGAATTCCTGTTAATAAACCAGGATTCGAAGGCAAGGTTTTTTATGTTTGGTTTGATGCGCCATGGGGATATATTTCTATTTCCCAGGCTGCTACAGATGATTGGGCATCTTGGTGGAAAAACCCGGATTGTAAATATGCACAATTTATGGGCAAAGATAATGTATCCTTCCATTCTGTATTTTTCCCAGCGCAAGAGTTAGCGATGGATGATGGCTGGAAAACTGTTGATATGTTAAAAGGACAAAATTTTTTAAATTTCAATGGCGCAAAGGTATCAAAATCAACCGGTAATGGTATATTTTTGGACGAGGCTTTATCTATTGCACCTGCGGATGTATGGCGTTATGCGTTGATTGCTTCTGCACCAGAAACAGATGATACAGACTTTACGGTCACACGTTTTGCAGAAATCGTGAACAAAGACTTGAATGGTATGCTGGGTAACTTTGTATCCCGTGTATGCAAGTTATCCGATAAAAACTTTGGCAACAAAGTTCCGGCAGATGTGGAATTTGATACAGATTTAGCAAATCGTGTGAATGCAAAACTGGACGATTTAACCAATGCATTGGAAAAATGCGAATTTCGTGATGCTGTATTTGCATTGCGTTCGTTATATGCAATTGGTAATGAATATATGACACAAACCGCACCATGGGCACTGGTTAAAGAAGGTAAAATGAAAGAAGCCGGTGACGTGTTAAACGAATGTTTCCAGTTAATTGATTTGTATGCACGTGTATCTGCGCCATTTATGCCTGATACAGCCGATAAAATGCAAAATATATTTAGTACAAAACATGATTTATCTTGGCCAACAAGTTTTGAACGTAGAATTAAAGATAATGAAGAATTTATCGTGCCAGACAATTTATTTGAAAGAATTGATGATGATAAAATTGCTATGATAAATGAAAAATATTCTGCAAAGAAACAAATAACATGCCCGATTGTCGCTAAAATTGTGGATGTAAAACCACATAAATCACGTGATGATTTACATGTTTTGACAGTGGATACTGGCACTGAAAAATTACAAGTTGTATGTGGTGCACCGAATGTACAAAATGGTTTAGTTGGTGTATTTGCGCCAGTCGGCTGTATATTACCAAATACAAACAAACCACTTACTGCGCGAAATGTTGGTGGTATTAAATCAAATGGTATGATGTGCAGTGCTGCGGAATTGGGTGTTGGGGCGGAATCTGATACAATTATTGAATTAGATAAAAACACAGAAATAGGAATGGTCTACAAGGGGTAAAATATGGGAAAAAGACATAAGTTTGTACAAAAATATTCGTTGGATAAAGTGGATGGTTTTGATTGGGTGCCTGTGGATATTACAAATTGGACTGATAAGACAGCCGAAGGTTTGGCACAATTTATAAAAATTACTATACCTAATTGGGAACATTTGGCTATCACAAAAGACATTATTGTTATTGACCCACAGAAAAAAGATGGTGATAATATTGTGAGCAAAAAACGCTCTGTGTTACAAATTGCACGTGTTAATTCTGGAACGGTACAAAGTGTCAAGGTGGATGCAGATTTAACCAAAAACGGTAAAATTCCGCAAAACATCAGTACATTCTTTAAAGCAAAACAAAAATAATGCCTGATAAAATTCGTTTGATTTTAATGTCTTGTTGCGCACCGTGTAGTGCGGGTGCAATAAAACAGCTGGCGAATGGCGAAATTGCCGGTGTGGATGATTTTGTTGTTTTATTTTATAACCCAAATATTTTTCCAGATACAGAATATACTAAACGATTAAATGAACAAATTAAATATTGTGAAAGTTTGGGCGTTAAATACGTAATTGGTGAATATAACCATGATGCTTGGCGAACCGCTGTTGCAGGATTAGAGAACGAGCCTGAACGCGGTGCACGTTGCAGCAAATGTTTTGCGTATCGCTTTGCCTATGCGCGTGAATTCGCAATTCAACATGGATATAACGCGATTGCTTCTGTTTTTGGTGTATCGCGGTTCAAAGATCAAAATCAAGTGGATAAATCGGCCGAATCCGTGTGTGGCGAAATCCAATATATACCCGTTAAATGGGACGAAGATTTACGCGTTGCAATCAATCGCGCAACCGATTTTTATCGCCAAAATTATTGCGGTTGTGAATTTTCTATGCGCAAGTAATAATATTTGCTTTTCTGCTTATTTTTTCTATAATTTCAATAGAAACACAAGGAGTTATCAATGCATTTGGTTTCGCAGATTATTTTTAATTATGAAATTGACCGCAAAATCGGGACACACAAGGGCGAATTTTCAACAATCACTGAATTAAAAGAGGTAATCAATAAAACATTCCGTGACCAAATGATACGTGTGATTGTTGAACGAGTTGTTCAAATTATTGATACAGATGATGTTGTTTATCCAGATGGCATTAGTCGTTTTCATACATTAAAAAACAAACAATCACAACAATATAGAACTGTTGTTGTTGGGCAAGAACAATTTAAATTTTATATTGTTGATAAAATAATGTATCCGCGTGATGTTCGTGAAATTTTAAATAAAAAATATGGCAGTACGCTGGATTTTGATGCAAAGGAATTAAATGAAAAACAACCAATATGTGATTTTTATGTCAGTGAACGCACACAATATGGTTTACGTAATCCAAAAACAGGTGCCCCAACACAATACACTTTGCGTTCTGTTCATTGTTGCACTGCAGGCAAAGATAAAATCTTTGTAGATAGAGATTTGAATCAAATATATCCACAGGTAACTAAACAACCACCAAAGGAATTAGTTGATTTATTGGCAAAGACAAAAGAAAAAATTTATGAAGGATAAAATTATGTCGTCAATATTTGTATTTCCAGGGCAGGGTGCCCAAGTTGTTGGAATGGGTGCAGAACTGTATAAAAATAATTCTGCGGCACGTGCTGTGTTTGACGAAGTAAACGAAGCATTGGGTGAAAATTTATCAAACATTATTTTTAATGGTCCAATGGAAGAGTTAACACTAACACGTAATGTTCAACCGGCAATTATGGCCACATCTGTTGCTATGTTTAAAGCATCTGGACTTTCATTACCAGAATATGTAGCTGGCCATTCTTTGGGCGAATATACCGCGTTGTGCATCGCTGGTGCAATCAGTTTAGCCGACACTGCACGATTGCTTCGTGCACGTGGTGATGCGATGCAGGCTGCGGTACCTGTGGGGGCAGGTCTTACATCTGTTGTTTTGGGGTTGGATGCAGATATTGTTCGTGAAATCTGTGACAATGCCGGTTGTGATATGGCGAATGACAATTGTCCGGGCCAAGTTGTGATTTCTGGATTAAAAGAATCAGTTGAAATGGCGAGCGAGAAATTAAAATCTGCGGGGGCACGTCGTGTTATGCCACTGGCACTTTCTGCACCGGTTCATTGCAGAGCGCAAGAAAAAACAATGGATGTTATGCGTAACGCACTGGAAAACGTTGATATTAAAAAACCTGATGCAAAATGGATTTCAAATAAAACTTGCAGTATTATTGAAAATCCAGATGAAATCAGGGACGCATTGGTTTATCAAATAACACATGGTGTGCGTTGGCGCGAAAGTGTCTTAGAAATGGTGAATTTGGGTATTACAGATGCGACTGAAATTGGACCAGGAAATGTTTTATCGGGATTAATTTCACGTACAACTGATAAAATTGAAGTAAAAAAGTTAGAGGTATAAATTATGGATTGTGATGTTCAATATTATCAAAAATCAGTGAATAAAAAAGCAACCGTATTCGAAGTTGCCTTGGGCGGGGTGTTATCTGGAAAGCTTACCGTTCCACACGACACAAAAAAGGCCATAGAATTTGTGGTGCGCCCAAATATTGGTGATTTTTATGCCAAAAAAATTGCTTATGCTATATATAAAAAATTTAATCAAACTGTTTCTGTAAAATGTGCAGGCAATATATTTGAAATTGGGAAAACAGATGCGGCAAGAAAAGCAGCAAAAAAGAAAGAATATTTAACTGATACAAATTGGAAACGGTATTATAACTTTGTTAACAAATACACTGGCAAGTATCGTAAATTTGATGATAACGGTGAAATTGGTATAGAACTATGCTTAAAGAAAAAGATATCAGAACAAGAAGCATTGTATGCGATTTCTTCATTTATAAAAAAATATTCTGTGATCAAATTGACAATTTCACAAACAACACAAGATATAATTGATATTGATAAATCTATGTCAGAGGCAGAAATAAAATCTTGTGTTCATGATATATTGTCATGCGATGAAATAAAACCTGTACCAGAACCTGTTCTGGATGAACCGGTACAAAAAACACAAACAGATAATGATTTAGAACCCGATGTTACAGATTGTGCACCAAAACACAAACTGGACCCGATGGTTTTGGCCAAAGCATTAATATTCTTTCGTGGGCCAAAACAAACGGTTGATGTGGCTATATCAACGGCACAACGTAAGGCAGATGAATTGTATGCTTATGTAAAATTATTGGATACAGACGGAAAGTTTATAGCAAATATTTATCCAACTATTTCACAAAAAGTTTATGAAAAACGTATAAAAGAACAAATACACAGACAATTAGGAGAATAATTATGTCAAAAAATAGAAATTATTATGATACCGAAGGTCACTTTATTGGACGATTTGAAAAAAATCCACAATTCATAAAATTTCAACCAGTTCTTTCATTGGGAATTCATGATTCTATTTTGGCTGCTGTTGATTTAACTGTACAATACAAAACAACAGTACGGTTAAATTTTATAGGTGTAGAATTAGATATTCCATATAAACACAATGGGCAAAATTTAGCAAATATTATGCTGGAATATAACAAGAAAATGATTCAAAAACCTCGATAAAGACAGGAGTAAACCATGTTCGATTTAAAAAACAAAGTTGTTTTGATTACTGGCGCAACAGGTGGTATTGGTGGCGCAATTGCACGTGCTATGAAATCTGTGGGTGCAACTGTTGTTGTATCTGGTCGTAATATTGCGAAACTTGAAAAAGATTTTGGTGACGACTTTATAAAAATTCCTGCGAACTTGGCCGAAGAAGGTGCAGCGGTTGAATTGGTTATGAATACAATCGAACAATGTGGCAAAATTGATGTTTTGATTAATAATGCCGGTATTACTGATGATACATTATTGATGCGGATGACAGACGAACAATTTGATAATGTTATTAATACAAATTTGCGTGCTGCATTTAAAACGTGTCGTGCTGCAATTATGCCGATGATGAAACAACGTTTTGGTCGTATTATAAATATGGCATCTATTGTTGGTACAGTAGGTGGTGCTGGTCAGGCTAATTATGCGGCATCCAAAGGCGGTTTGATTGCTATGACAAAATCAATCGCAGCCGAAGTCGCATCACGTGGTATTACCGCAAATGCAATTGCGCCTGGGTTTATTGAAACACCCATGACCGATATTTTACCAGATGAATTAAAGAAAAAATATTTGGAACAAATACCGGCTGGTCGTTTTGGTACACCTGAGGATATCGCAAACGTATGCGTATTCTTGGCGAGTGACGAGGCATCATACATTAATGGTCAAACAATTCATGTAAATGGTGGTATGGGACGGTTTTAATCTATGCAAAAATTTGATGTAATTGTTATTGGTGGTGGACATGCTGGAACCGAAGCGGCGGCGGCAGCTGCGCGGCGCGGTGCAAAAACACTTTTGATTACTATGCGCGAAAGTGATATTGGTGCGATGTCTTGTAATCCATCAATTGGTGGACCGGGCAAATCACAAATGGTGGCGGAAATGGCCGCGTTTTGTGGTGTCATGCCACGCGGCGCAGATTCTGCTGGTATTCATTTTCGTATGTTAAATGCATCACATGGCGCGGCAACACAGGCACTGCGTGCACAAATAGATCGTGATTTATATCATAATGCTTTGATGAAAATTTTGGCAGACACAGAAAATTTAACAGTTTTATTTGAAAAAGTTGAAGCGTTAGATTTAATAAAAAAGACCGTAAACAATGCGTATTGTGGAAAATCTATTGTTTTAACAACAGGAACTTTTTTGGGCGGATTGGTTACACGCGGCGCTGATAAAATTCCATCTGGGCGATTGATGGATAACGGCGAATACCAAGAAAACGATACATATATTTCGAGTGTTTTGCGTGACAACGGTTTTGATTTAATGCGGTTAAAAACAGGAACACCTGCACGTATTTATCGTGATTCTATTGATTTTTCGGGTTTAGAAGAACAACCTGGTGATACACCACACGATTGGTTTATGTTTGGTGACGATAACAATAATTATAATGCAAAATGTTTTATTACACATACCACCGAAGAAACACATGATGTAATTCGTAAAAATATAAAAAATGCCCCGATGTATAATGGCGATATTGTCGGCACAGGACCGCGTTATTGCCCATCATTGGAAGATAAAGTTATGCGTTTTCCAGAACATTTATCGCATCATGTGTTTTTAGAACCCGAAGGTCTGTCCAGTGATTTAATTTATCCAAATGGTATTTCAACCAGTTTTGGTAGTGATATTCAAGACAAATGGATTCGCACAATTCCAGGTTTGGAAAACGCACGTATTGCGCGTTATGGATATGCAATTGAATATGATGCAATTGATGCAAGAAAATTAAAAACAACATTGGAATCCAAAGATATTTCGGGACTGTTTTTCGCAGGACAAATCAACGGAACATCAGGATACGAAGAAGCCGCAGCCCAAGGGTTGGTTGCGGGCGCAAATGCCGCCGCATATGCATTAAATATACAACCATTATTATTAAACAGAACAAATTCTATGATTGGTGTGTTGATTGATGATATTACAACACTGGGTGTGGATGAACCGTATCGTATGTTCACATCACGCGCAGAATACAGATTAAATCTGCGTGCAGATAATGCGGTCGCGCGTCTTGGTAAAACTGGTGTTGAATTGAATTTAATATCCAAAAATGATTATGAAAAATTATATAATATTCATAAAGATGAAATACTGGAAAACGACAAAATGTATGCTGGATATATTGCGCGCAACGAACGTGAAATGGCGGGTGTTCAACGCGATATCAATATGAAAATTCCAACAAATATGGATTATTCTGGGCTGCCTGGACTGACCAATGAATTGATTGAAAAATTATCGCGTACACGTCCAGAAAATATTGCTGCATTGTCACGCATACCGGGCATGACCCCGGCGGGCGTAATGGTTGTGTTAAGAAAGATTAAATCAAAAAAATAAAAGAACATAATATGAAAATGAAAGAATCTGATAAAAAGAAAATTTATTACGATTTACGTAATAATGAAGTTAAGGTAGAAAATTTAGATAGTTACACAAACTATAAGTTTGGTCGTTATTTGGTTTGTGATTATTATGGTTGTATAGATATAAGACAAATACATGTAAATCCAGATTTTAGTAAAATTTTTCTTCGCGTAGAAAATGGCGAATGGGATGAATCAATTGCACGAAACGATGCGTATCATGTATGTACTGCGGTGTCTTATAAAGCCAAAGGTAAAGAATATGATGACCCGTACAAAGACCGCACAGCAAATGATGAAATACGCGATTTAACAAAAGAATATGGCAAACAATTGCTGAAAACTGCTGCTGATTTTTTACCAATTGATATGCCAAAATATCAAGCGTTAAGAACACTGGTGAAATTAAGAAAACAATACAACCAACATTTAAAAGAATATTACACAAAATAAAAACGCTTGAAATTTACGTTTTTGTTGGTTAATATATCTCACGCGTTGCCGGAATAGCTCAGCTGGTAGAGCATCTCATTCGTAATGAGGGGGTCGTAGGTTCAAGTCCTATTTCCGGCACCAGTTATAATAAAAAAAACACCGGCAAATGCCGGTGTTTTTATCTTTGTTTTTCATCAAATTGTTTAAGGCGCATTTTACCTTTTTCTTTGAGAATATCATATACATTTGCAGGAACACCGGCCAATGCAGCCACAGAATTATTATAAGTGTTTACAACCTCGTCACAAAATGGGGTTTTATTCTTTTTGTATGTTTTGCGTGCCTTGATAACACTGTGTACTGGGATGCCCCAACTGCATAAAAACGCAACAAATATACTGAGTGTCGCAACCGTATGTGCTATCAAGAAATATTCTGCTTTTATTAATGTACGTTTTTTCATTTTTCACCTTTACAATAAAAACATAGCATATTGTGGCCGATTGTCAATTTTTTATAAAAAATAGTGGAAATCTAAATAAATATATATTAAAATGCCAATCATGAACAAGAAAAACATAATTATTATTAAATAACTGGCACTGCGCTTTGGCGGGGGCTGGGGCGCGTATGCGCCTTTTTTTAATATCAAAACAAAGGTATAAACACATGTCGTACAAGAAAACAGAACCAAAGGCAGATTTTTCAAAACTGGAACACGAAGTTTTGGAATTTTGGCGTACAGATGATACGTTTCATAAGTCACTTACAAAAACAAAAATGGGCGAACCATTTAATTTTTATGATGGTCCCCCGTTTGCTAATGGATTACCGCACTTTGGACATCTGGGAATTAGTACAATCAAAGATATGGTTTCGCGTTACAAAACCATGTGTGGACGTTATGTTGAACGTGAACTGGGGTGGGATTGCCATGGGCTGCCTGCGGAACGCGCCGTTGAAAAAGATTTAAATAAAAGTGCAAAAGATATTGTTGCAGACAATGGTATTGCTGACTTTTGTAACATGTGCCAGGCTGGGGTTATGAAATACTCAACTGAATGGTTACGTTTTATTGAACGTATTGGCCGTTGGGTTGATATGGGCGATGGCAAAGGTTATCGCACAATGGATAAAAATTATATGGAATCTGTAATATGGGCATTAAAAAAATTGTACGATATGGGCCTGCTTTACAAAGATTTCAAGGTTAATCCATACGATTGGAAATTGGGTACCGTATTATCAAACAGCGAAGCATCATCCGAATATCAAGATATAACTGATGATACTGTGACTGTTTGGTTTGAATTAGAAAATGGCGACAGGGCGATTGCATGGACAACAACACCATGGACTTTGCCTGCAAACTCTGCATTGGCCGTAAATGAAAAGATGCGTTATGTTCGTATGAAACACGAAGATGGTCATGTTTATGTTTTAGCTGAATCCAGAGTCAAAGCATATGATAAAATTTTTGCCAAGGCTCAAAATCTGGGAACGGTTATGGGGGCCGAATTGGTTGGTTTACATTATAAACCTATATTCCCATATTATACAGATTTAGCAAAAGAAGGTCATGGTTTATACACTGTAATTTCTGGTGATTATGTATCTGACAGTGATGGTACCGGTATCGTACATATCGCACCTGCGTATGGTGAAGATGACTATTTGGTCGCCAAGGCAATTGACCATGAGTTCCCGGTAATTTTGAATGTTGATGATTATGGTAATTTTGATTCAACAGTTACTGAATGGGCGGGTGAAAATATTTTTGATGCCAATCCAAAAATCATAGATTGGTTACGTGCAAATGGTATTTTAGTTAAAAAAGATCAACATAAACACAGTTATCCATTTGGCCCGCGTAGTAAAGAAAAATTAATCTATCGTGCAACGGATGCGTGGTATGTTGATGTACCAAGAATTCGTGAACGCTTAGTCGAAGTTACCAAGAACGATACAACATGGACATCGGCCGGCAATCGTTTTATGGCATGGATTGAAAATGCACGTGCTTGGGGAATATCACGTAACAGATATTGGGGTGTTCCATTACCAATTTGGGAACGCGACGGCGAATACAAAGTATTTGGATCAATCGCCGAAATGGAAGATTTCTTTGGTGTGAAAATCGACGATTTGCATCGTCCAACATTGGATAAATTGGAAAAAGATGGCTGGAAACGTATAACCGACGTGTTAGATTGTTGGTTTGAATCTGGATCTATGCCATTCGCTGTGTTACATTATCCTTTTGAAAACCAAGACAAATTTGAAAAGAATTTTCCGGCTGATTATATTATCGAAGCCCAAGATCAAACACGTGGTTGGTTTTACAGTTTGATGGTTATGGCTGTTATTTTGTTTGATAAACCTGCATTTAAAACTGTTTCTGTCAGTGGTTTGATTGTGGACGAACACAAACGCAAGTTTTCAAAATCATTGGGCAACTTTGTTGAACCAACAGAACAGTTGGAAAAATATGGTGCTGATGCTGTACGTTTGTTTATCCAAGGTAGTAATTTCTTGAAAACAGAATCAGTTGGTGTTGATAAAGAAGGTATCGTATTTAACGATTCAATCAAAACAATTTTGACACCATTGTGGAACGCATATCACTTCTTTACATTGTATGCGAATGCTGGAAATTTGACCGCGCAAATGGATGCATCTTCATCTAATTTGTTGGATAAATATATTGTCGCAGAATTAAATGAATTGATAAAGGTCACAACAAATGCATTGGATGAATACAAACCAGAAATCGCAATCAAAGAATTTGTGAGATTTTTGGATGTGTTGAACAACTGGTACATACGTCGTAATCGTGAAAGATTTTGGGACGAAGACCAGGTGGCATTTAACACACTGTATTACGTGTTGGTAAATATCTGTAAGTTATTGGCGCCATTTGCACCATTCATCAGTGAATATATCTATAAAAATTTAACTGGTGCTGAATCTGTGCATTTGGAAAATTGGCCTGTCGCAAATTCTGTTGATACAAAAATTGTTGACGATATGCGTCGTGTGCAATCGATTGTATCTGTGGGCAAACAATTACGCGAACAATATAAATTGCGTAACCGCTTGCCATTGGCAAATATGACGATTGCTGGCGTAGATATGACAAAGTATGCTGATATCATCCGTGATGAATTAAATGTGAAATCAATTAATTTTGTCGCAGATATCACAACAGTTGCTGATTCATTTGTATATTTAATAACACCAAAAATCGGTGCGCGCCTGGGTAGTGCTTTGAAAGACATTGTGCCGGCTGTTAAACGTGGTGAATATAAAATAAACGGCGATGAATTAGTTGTTGGTAATTATACGTTAAACAACGACGAATTTGAAAACCGTTTAACCGTCAAAGACGGTGTCACGGGTGCCGCATTACCAGATAACACCGCGGTTGTTGTTTTGGATACAAATATCACACCAGATTTGGTTGTCGAAGGTTTGGCAAACGATGCGTTACGCTTTATCCAAGATTCACGTAAAGCCGCAAACCTGGACGTATCCGACAGAATCAAATTAGTGTATAGTGGTGATAATGATATGATGAACGCGATTGATACTCATCGTGAAATGATTATGAACAATGCGTTAATCGTTGATTTATCAACTGGGGATGCATCTCAATTTGAAACAGAAATTGATGGGCATAAGTTCGCAATCAATATCACAAAAGCGTAAATAATGATTACACCGGATATTTATTTTGAAAATGTATGTCCTACATTGGATATGAATATCCGGTCTGAATTATATTCTGTAAATGAATTTACATTTGCAGTGGCGGTGATATTGTCGGCCCAGGCGACCGATAAAAAAGTGAACGAGGTTACCCCAGAATTATTCCACATCGCGCCAACACCCACAAAAATTGTGGAATTAGGATTGGACGGGTTAAAGAAATATATCAAGGTTATTTCTTTCTTTAATAACAAAGCAAATAATATTATTAAATTGGCCGAAATATTAAATGATGACCAGGACGATGACTGGAAATTCCCCGCAAAATATCACAATCGCGATAAATTGATGACACTTCCTGGGATTGGGCAAAAGACCGCGAATGTTATAACCAATGTTTTATGGGACGCACCAAATATTGGTGTTGATACACATGTGTTTCGTTTGGCACACAGATTTGGTTGGGTGACAGATAGTGATAATACACCGGAAAAAGTCGAAGAAAAATTACGTAAAAAAATACCGGCAAAATATCATTCAATTGTTAACCATGTTATGGTTTTACATGGCCGTTATACTTGCAAAGCATTGCGACCAAATTGTGCAAATTGCCCGGTAAAAAATTATTGTAAATCACCGGATAAAAATATATAAAATATAAAAAAAATACCGGCAAACGCCGGTATTTTTTAACATTTTTATTTATCACGCAATTTGGCGTGGCATTTTGTCTCTATCGCAGATATTACTTTATTTTGTATTTCCAATAATTCTGTTTCGCCCATATTTTCATCTGGGTAAATCGTTATTGTAAATGCCACAGATTTATTGCCGCCACCCATATCAAATGCATCAAATATTGTGACGTCACCGATACGTGAATCTGCGCTGCGTGCGGTTGCGATAAATCTTTCGGTTGGGAATTTTGATTCAACAATAAACGCAAAGTCGCGTGTGATTGGTTGAAATTCTGTAACCGGTATTTTTGCATATTTTGGTGTATCTGGTAACACATCGATATTATCAATAATTGCGATAACCGTTGGTACTTTGATATGCATATTATGTGCAACAGTCGGGTGTAATTCACCAAATTCTGCAATCTTTTTATTACCCTGCATGATGCGTCCATATTTATATGGATGTGCCCAGGCCGGCGCATTTATTGTTTCAATTGTATATTTTTGATTACCGATTAATGATAATACATCTGCTTTGACATCAAATACATCAACATTACGACTGCGTCCCATCCAATGTTTTGGACCGGTCATACCACTGCGCACAATGCAAACCTGGGTATGTTCTTCACCCGGTATATCACCATCAAATACGGTCCCCAATTCAAATACAGCCATATCTGGAAAACCACGTTTAATATTTTGTGATAATGCGATTAACAAATTACCCAATAAACAATTACGCATACAATCAAAATCAACCGTGATTGGATTAGATACTTTTATAATTTGCTTGTCTGTTAATTGTGATTCAATTTTTGAATTACCGAAACCAAATGAAATATTTTCATTTAACCCCAAGTTCGCCAAACGACGTTTTAATCCCATACAAGCCTTTGTTTCAATTTTATCGGCATTTTCATTAATTGTTTCAACAACACCATTTAACCCAACTTTGTCATAACCATAAATACGTATCAGGTCAGACACAACGTTTTCTTGGGCTGTCATATCAACACGTGCACTGCGCGGTGTAATCGTCCAAATACCACCTTTGCCTTCGGATACACCAAATTGCAACGATTCTAATATTTCACGTTGTTTATCGATTGGCATATCAACACCTGTTCTTTGCGCACAAAACGCAGGGTTATATGCAATTTTAGTTGGTGTAAATTCTGCACGTCCGGCGGTGCACACTGTTACAATTTCACCACCGCATGCATCCATTATTATTTTTGCAGCCTCGGCCAAAGCAGGACCAGACGCATTTGGATCGATTCCGCGTTCATATCTGTATGATGCATCAGTTGATAAACCCAACCGTTTCGCAGTTTTACGAATACCAACTGGTTCAAAATATGCAGATTCTAAAATAATATTTTTTGTATCGTCACTTGTCATTGCACGCGCACCACCAACAATTCCAGCCAATGCTAAAACCCCAGACAGGTCGGCAATAACCAAATCTTTATCACATAATTCATATTCATTACCGAACAAATCTGTAAACTTTTCACCATTTTGCGCTGTACGAACTATGATTGAACCATTTATTTTATCGGCATCAAAACAATGCAATGGTTGCGACATGTCATAACAAATATAGTTTGTTGCATCAACACATGCGTTCTTTGGATTTATACCAGCCGCCAATAATCTGGTCGCAATTTTTGCATTTGATGGCGCGTTTTTAATTCCGTGAATTTCCGCCATACGATATGTTGGACAACGATCCGACATAATTTTTACATCACGGCCGCCTTTCTTTTCTGGTAAATTGTCGGCTGTTTTTGCGATATATTTGCCGGCACCAGATGCCGCCAAATCCAGCGCAATTCCGCGTACAGCCAGGTAATCTGGACGATTTGGTGTAATACCAGTATCAAAAACAGCACTGGCCACACAACCAGGAACCGGTTCACCAATTTTTGTTTTATCTGGTAATTCCATAATACCGCTATGGTCATCCCCCAGACCTAATTCACGTTCACTGCACATCATACCATCAGATACGACGCCACGTAATTTCCCAGATTTAATTTCCATACCACCAATTTTGCATCCTGGTACCGCCAACGCAGATATTAATCCAACACGAACATTTGGTGCACCACACACAACCTGACGTAATTTGCCACTGCCGTCATCCACCATTAACACATGCAAATGATCGCTGTTTTCATGTGGCTTGCATTCTATGATTTTTGCCGCGATTGGCGGAACCGCTGGGGTAAAATCTTCAACTTCTAAACCGATACGATTTAATGTTTCTTCAATTTGTTCAGGTGTATAATCTGTATCCAGATATTCACGCAACCATTCATAAGACCATTTCATTTTATTTTCCCCCAGATTTTAAAAACCACTATTTTTCAACCAACGAACATCACCGTCATAGAATTTTCTAATGTCGTTCAAACCAAATTTCAGCATCGCAATACGGTCCCAACCAAATCCAAAAGCAAAACCTTGGTATTCGTCAGGATTTATCCCGCAATTGCGTAAAACATTTGGATGCACCATCCCAGCACCAGCAATTTCTAGCCATTTATCACCATTCCATTTAATATCTATTTCAATTGATGGTTCTGTGAATGGAAAGTACGATGGACGAATACGCATTTCCAATTTTCTTTCAAAATAACGTTCCAACATTGTGCGAATTGTCGCGACCAAATCAGACATTGTTATATGCGCATCTATTTTATCAACATATAATCCTTCGATTTGACCAAACATAGGTGAATGTGTCGCATCCATTTCTTTACGATATGTACGTCCCACCCCAAACATTTTAATTGGTACACCATGCGATTCCATTGCACGAATTTGAATTGCAGATGTTTGTGTACGCAATACATTACCATTATCCAAGAAGAAACTATCCTGCATATCACGGGCAGGGTGATATGATGGTGTATTTAATGCTGTAAAGTTATGCCAATCGTCTTCGATTTCTGGACCGGTCCACATTGTATATCCCAAAGATTCCAAAATTTTACCAATTTGGGCAAGTGTTTCAGTCAAAGGATGAATTGTTCCGTGATTTTTTGGTTCTGTATCCAATGTCACGTCGACATATTCTGTCGCCAATTTTGCATTTAATGCAGCCTTTTCCAGTTCTGTTTGTTTTTCTTTAAATAATGTGCGTAATTCGGTATTTTCAGCGTTTATAACCGCACGTTCTTCATTAGATAACTTTGCCATGGTTTTCAACTTGGCCGTCATCCAGCCGTTTTTACCGAAAACAGACGTATACAAACTTTGTAATTCTTCGATTGATTCTGTATTTTTTATCTTATCCTGCATAACTTTTACCTTTTATTAAAATAAAGCCGCCAAATACTTGACGGCTTTATTATTACAAAACAAAACGCCACCGCCAAGGGTTATTTTTCATCCTTTGCGATAAATCGTTTTGCAACATCAATCAATTTTGTGAAATTTTCGTCCCCAGCAAAAGCCATTTCAGCCAAAACCTTGCGGTCCAGGGCGACACCGGCCTTTTTCAAGCCGTTCATAAATTGAGAGTATGTTAAACCATTGTTACGCACCGCAGCATTGATACGAACAATCCACAAACCACGAAATTCACGTTTTTTAACGCGTCTGTCGCGATATGCGTACTGACCTGCTTTTTCAGATTTTTCACGCGCAGCACGATATGTAGAATGATGACGTCCTAAAAAACCTTTGGCACGTGCCAAGATTTTATTATGCTTTTGTTTAACTGTTGTTCCACGTTTTACTCTTGCCATAATTGCCCCCTATTATTTCAAACCGTATGGAGCCAAGATTTTGGCCTGACCCATCATGTTATCGTTCAAATACTGTGGCTTGGACCCAGCGTTATTTGCACGCTTGGATTTATGACGCAGTAATTTTTTGTGAGCATTTCTGGCAACGCGGATTTTTCCAGTTGCAGTCATAGACGCACGTTTCTTCAAATAAGACTTTGTCTTTAATTTTGGCATTTTTTAACCTCTTGTTTTATATATCCTGATGGCAATGCCTTTGCCATTTTGGATTGTTACGCCTGTTATTTTGACATAATAAAAAGAAAAATCAAGTTTTTATTGAATGTTGGAAATTTAGAGTTTAAACTGGGGATGAAAATGAATCAGCGTACGTTATCTTCACGGGTTACAAAACTTGTTAAATCGGCAGCCGCTGCGGCCGCGGTACCGTTGATTTTTATTTATGTATTGGTTTCAAAACCCGATTTTTATTTGATAAATGGACTGGGGCATATTGTTTTACCAGCCGCCCATTTTGTTGGAAATGTTGTTACATGGCCAATTCGTGCCACCGGCGAGGCTATATCTAATATTTATAATTTATCAACTTTACAGGCTGAAAACAAAAGGTTACAGCAAGAATTAGACGCTGCTTTGGCTAATAAAAATGCTTGCGATATCGCTGTGGCTGAAAACAGGCGTTTATCAAATGAACTGGATATAGTACATGCCACACCACAAAGTGTAATTATGGCCGATGTTGTGCATGATACGGTTGCGTTGCACCACAGTAACTTTTTAATAAACAAGGGTGTATTTGACGGTATTAAAAAAGGTATGGTTGTAACATCTGTGGATGGATTTATGGCTGGTATGGTCATAGATGTTGGTGGTGAATTTTCACGTGTACGTGCATTAAATGATGCGGACAGCAGTATTGCGGTTAGAATCGCAGGTGACGAAGTTTATGGTTTTTTAACTGGCGACGGTTCGGCAAATCCAGAAATTGGGTTATTCAGCCGTCCTGAATTCAAAGCCGAACATGGTATGACAGTTATAACCAGTAATATCAGTGGTGTATTACCAAATGGTATTATGGTTGGAACAATGATAAACGGTCGTGACGTAAAAATATTGCAAATCGATTCTATATCACGTGTAAAGGTTTTAGAATTTAACACTAATAACGAATATAAATGATAAAGAAAGTTATTTCTTTTTTATGTGATATTTCGCCATTTTTGGCCGTAATTATTTTATGGCGCTTGCAATTACATTTTTGGAATCCTGGGGGGATACTCGCTATTATACCTATATTTTTCTATTCATTTGTACGGCCTGTACCTTGGTTTACACCGTTTGCGATTTTGTTTTGTTTTTTAATAGATTATAATTTTGATACAAAACTTTTTTGGACGACAATGTATTTCATAGCATACGCAATCAATGGCTTTCAATATTTTATAGATTTACAGCGTGCCGATAAAAATGCAATTGTGCCATTTATGATATTTTTAGGTTTTTCTTTATTTATATTGATGATTTTTAATCTTTCTTGGACTGTATTATTTCGCTGTATATGGATGTTTGTATGGGTTTCTGGGTTATATATTCCAATTACAATTTTTATGAAAAAGGTGCACGCAGATGATTGATATCGAAGTTGGACATACTTTTGATAGACGCAGTGCACTGTTTTTAACAACTGGTGCGGTACTGACATCTGTACTGGTTTTACGTATGTTACAGATGCAGGTTTTTAATTATCGTGATTACAGAAAAAAATCTGAAAACAATTCTTTTCGTATTCAAATTAATATGCCAGAACGTGGAAAAATATTATCATCCGAAGGTATACCTATTTCACGCGACACACCAATTTATCGTATTTATGTTGTTCCCGAAGAAACACAAGATATTGATGGGTTATTGAAAATACTAACCGATGATTTGAATTTAAAACAAAAGACGTTAAAACGTATTTATGCGCAAATGCGAAAACAACAAAGATTTCAGCCTGTATTGATATCTGAACATACTAATTGGGGGAATCTGGCACGTATCCAGGCTAAAAATTTACCGGGTGTACATATAACCAGTGGTTATACACGTATATATGAAATGGGTGAATCTGGGGCACATATTTTTGGTTATGTTGGTGCACCAAAAACACCTGTTCCAAATGCACCATTTTTTACAACCGGTATTTTGGGTTTAGAAAAAAAATATAATGATGATATGGCGGGCGAACCTGGTCAAACCGTTATGATATCTAATGCGGTTGGACGTATTACTGGTGAAGACGAAGAACAATTTATAAAACCTAAACCTGGCCATGATATAAAAACGACAGTGCGGTATGATGCACAAAAGGTTATGTATGATACATTAATTAAACAAAAGGCTGGATGTGGGGTTGCACTGGATATAGAAACAGGTGAAATTTTAGCAATAACATCGGCACCTGGATTTGATCCAAATAAATTTACCAGTGATGATGCCGAAGATTATATGGAAAGTTTGCGTAATGATTATACAAAACCGTTTGTAAATAAAACCGTTGAGGGGTTATTTCCACCTGGGTCTACGTTCAAAATTGTTGTGGCGTTGGCTGCATTGGAATCTGGTGCAATAACACCTAATGAAAAAGTATATTGTCCAGGACATTGGGATTATGGCGACAGACGTTATCATTGTTGGGAAGCCAAGGGTCATGGACATGTAGATTTAGCCGGCGCTTTGGCACATTCTTGTGATATTTATTTTTATCGTTTGGCATTAAAAATTGGAATTGATGCAATTCGTAAAATGGCATTCCGTTTAGGACTGGGCGAACGGTATTTAACCGATATTTTTCCAAAAGAAATGGCCGGTGTTATCCCAGATAGATTTTGGAAAGAAAAACATATTGGATCTAATTGGGTACCGGGCGACACGGTAATTTCTGGTATTGGCCAAGGATTTATTTTAACAAATTGTTTACAATTGGCTATTATGTTGGCACGTGTTACTTCGAACAAAGTTGTCAGGCCAAAATTAATTTATGATGATAATAAGGCTGAATTTGACGACTTGGGGCTGGAACAAAAAAATATACGTTATGTATTAAACGGTTTGGAAAAAGTTACACAAAAAGGCGGAACCGCCGCAGCCAGCGCAATTGACGTAAATGGTGCAAAAATGGGTGGAAAAACAGGTACGTCCCAGGTACGTAATATTTCCAAAAAAGAACGTGCCACAGGGGTGTTGACCGCCAGTCAATTAGAATGGAATAAAAGAAACCACGGATTATTTGTTGGGTATGCACCCACAGATAATCCACGTTATGCTGTTTGCATAATTACAGAACATTCCGGTGGCAGTGGTCCCGCAGCACGCACAACCGCCGCGGTTATGAAAACATTATTAAAGGGTTAATATGATTCATCAAACACGTGTTTCTAATGCAAATATGATGACAATTTCAGAAAAATTGTCGCGGTTTTTGTGGGGATTGTTTTTACCCATGTGTGTTGTGTTGGCTATTTCTGTTATGGTGTTATTTTCAGCTGGGGGTGGAAAATGGCAACCGTATGCGGCACCACAATTATTAAAAATATTGCTGGGGTTTGTTGTATTTTTTGTTGTTGCTTTTTCAAATATAAAAACTTGGTTGAAATCTGCTTACTCAATTTATGCGATTGCTTTTATATTAATTGTATTGGTTACTTTTGTCGGCGATGTTGGTATGGGTGCACAAAGGTGGTTAAATTTAGGATTTATTAATATTCAACCGTCAGAATTTATAAAAATTGCATTGGTGTTGGCGTTGGCCAGATATTTTGCATGGATGAATTCTGTGGAATTAACGTTGAGTAAGAATTATATCGCACCCGTGTGTATGACATTGGTTCCTTTTGGATTGATTGTTGCACAACCTGATTTGGGTACTGCGTTATCATTGATGATGATAATGCTTGGTATGTTTTATATTGTTGGTGCACAAAAAAAATGGTTTATTATTATCGCAATATTAGGATGTATGGCTGCGCCGGTTGTTTGGTTTGGTGGTATGCACGATTATCAAAGGGACCGTATTATTACATTTATAAACCCCGAACATGATGCAAAAGGTACTGGATACCAAATAAACCAGGCAAAAATCGCATTTGGTTCCGGGGGTGTTTTTGGTAAAGGTTATATGCAAGGTACCCAATCACAACAATCTTTCTTGCCGGAAAAACAAACAGATTTTATATTCACCATGCTGGGTGAAGAATTTGGATTTATCGGCGCGTTTATATTGCTTGCAATATATACATGGATTATTTTAGTTCTGTTTTGGTGTGCTAAAACTTGCCGAAATAGATTTGGTCAACTGGTATGTTTTGGTTTTATGTTGAACTTTTTCATTTATTATTTTATAAATATCTCTATGGTATTGGGATTATTACCAACTGTGGGTGTGCCATTACCACTGATGTCGTTTGGTGGCAGCAGTCTGTTATCCTTGATGTTTGGATTTGGACTTTGCCAAAATGCACATATAAACAAGGATCAACAATTATCTGCAAAAGGAAGTTAAGTTATGAATTTACTGATTGTGGAATCTCCATCAAAAGCAAAAACAATTGAAAAATACCTAGGTGCCAATTGGAAGGTAATTGCATCTGTGGGTCATGTACGTGATTTAGTTCCAGAAAATGGCAGTGTTGATACCAAAAATAACTTTAAAATGCGTTGGCAAATAATGCCTGGCAAAGAAAAACAAATTAAATTGATTGTTGATTTGGTAAAAAAAGCAGATGCTGTATATTTGGCATCGGATCCTGACCGCGAAGGTGAGGCAATTGCATGGCACATCTTGGATATTTTAAAATCTAAAAAAGTTTTAACTGGAAAACCTGTGTATCGTGTTGCTTTCCATGAAATTACAAAAAATGCTATTACTGCTGCTATAAAAGCACCACGTGAAATAGATGATAATTTGGTTGATGCATACATCGTGCGACGTGCACTGGATTATTTAATCGGTTTTAGTGTATCACCATTGTTGTGGCGCAGGAATTTGGGTAAATCGGCCGGGCGTGTTCAATCTGTGGCTGTGAAATTAGTTGTTGATAGGGAACGAGAAATAGAAGCTTTTCGTCCGCAAGAATATTGGTCGTTGACCGCAGAATGTAAATCACAAAATACGAAATTTAAATCTAGTTTATCAAAATATAAAAACGAAAAAATTGATAAACAAACAATAAAAAATAAAGATAAAATTGATGAAATTTTAAACACATTGGGCAAACCTGTTGTTATGGCAAGCGTTGTTAATATAGAAAAGAAAAAAACATCCAGACACGCTTTTGCACCATTCACAACCAGTACGTTACAACAAGAAGCTGCACGTAAATTATATTTTTCGTCAAAGCGTACTATGGCGACGGCACAAAAATTATATGAACAAGGTTTAATTACATATATGCGTACGGACGCAACAAATTTATCTGTTGATGCTGTTGCCGAAATTCGTGAATACATTGATAAAACATATGGTAAAGAGTTTTTACCAAAATCACCTAATGTTTATGTAACAAAATCTAAAAACGCACAAGAGGCACACGAAGCAATAAGACCAACACATTTCCAGAGTATGGATTGTGATGTTCAAAGCATAGATGAAAAGAAATTGTATGAATTAATTTGGAAACGAACAATTGCATGTCAAATGACAAATGCAGAGTTTGATTCTGTTGCTGTTGATATAAAACCAAATGATGCGGATGCTGTATTCCATAGTGTTGGAACAACGTGCACTTTTGATGGATTTATGACTGTTTATAATGAAACCAAAGATGATACCGAAGATGAAGAAGTAACAAAATTACCAAAATTAGAAATTGGTGATAAAATCGATATAACTGAATTTTTACCAGAACAACATTTTACGATGCCACCGGCCAGATTTACCGAAGCATCACTTGTTAAAAAATTAGAAGAACTGGGAATAGGGCGACCATCAACATACGCAACAATTATGTCAACAATCGTTGATAGAAATTATGTTGAACAAGATAAACAACATCGTTTTCATCCAACGTCGGCTGGATGGATTATAACGGCATATTTATCTAAATATTTTGATGAATTGGTCGATGTTAATTTTACCGCAAAAACCGAAGATACACTGGATGATGTATCAAACGGTAAAAATGATAAAATCACCGCTTTACACGAATTTTGGACACCAACTGAAACAGTAATAGATGCCGCACGTGGAATTAAAACTTCTGAAATTATTGATGTTATAAATAATTTTATGTCGGCACATTTGTTCCCAGATGGTAATACAAAATGTCCTAAATGTGGCGGGGAATTAGGTATAAAATTATCTAAATACGGTGCTTTTATCGGTTGTAATAAATATCCAGATTGTGATTATACTGTAAAAATAGGCGATGAAAACAATCAAGATTTACCGGCTGAAAATATTGAAAAAAAGCCGGCAACACCCGTTGATTTAGGCGAAAATATAACATTTTATCCGGTCGGTAAGTTTGGACCATATGTATCGAATGGCAAACAAAATGCATCTGCAAAAGGGTATACTGCTGATAGTATTACTTTGGATATAGCCAAAGATTTATTAGATAAAAAAACAAAGGGTAGTGTTGCCGAAGATTTAGGTGAAAATCCTTTGACAAAACAAAAAATATTATATTATGCATCTGGGCGATATGGACCATATATTTCATCTGGACGTGTCAATGTATCGGTGAAAGAAAAACCAGATTTAGATACAGCGATTGACTTAATAAATAATAAAAAGCCGGCACAAAAATTTGTAAGAAAAGGAAGAAAGTAATTGACAAAATATGATAATAATTTTGTTGATGAATTGCGTGCCAGGTTGTCATTAGTTGATGTAATTGGTCGTCGCGTACCTTTGCAAAAAAAGGGGCAAAATTATTGGGGATGTTGTCCATTTCATAATGAAAAAACGCCGTCTTTTTCTGTGAACGAAGAAAAAGGATTTTATCATTGTTTTGGTTGCGGTGCACATGGCGATATTATTTCTTTTGTTATGAATATTGAACATGTTGAATTTAAAACTGCGTTGCAAGAATTAGCTGATATGGCCGGTTTAAAAATGCCTGATTATAAACCGAAATCACCAGAACGTATAGCCGCCGAAGATTCTTACTTTGATATATGTGAAAAAGCAACCCAAGAATATCAAAAATTATTATTTACTGATTCTGGTGCTGATGCATTGGCATATGTACGTTCACGTGGTTTTACCGATGATATGATAAAAAAATACCGTATTGGTTATGCACCAAAAAATAATTTAATTGCATCAAAATTTGTTGATATAAAACAGAATAATTTATTGGCCACAGGACTGGTGCGTCGTGGTGAATATGGAATGTATGATTTTTTTCGTCATAAATTAATGTTTCCTATATTTGATGCACATGGACATGTGATTGCATTTTCTGGACGTAGTCTAGATGGGTCGGAACCTAAATATATTAATACAACCGATACAGAATTATTTCATAAAAGACATACTATTTTTGGATTTAATTTTGCAAGGGAAGAAATTTATAAAAAAAATCGCAGCATAGTTGTCGAAGGTCAAATTGATGCAATTCAAATGCAAGTGAATGGTTTTGGTGAAACAGTTGCACCATTAGGTACCGCATTAACCGAAGACCATATTGCAATTTTATGTAAATCAAACCGGAATATTGTTTTTTGTTTTGATGGGGATAACGCCGGACAAAAAGCCGCGGCACGTGCATGTTCAATTGTACTGCCATTTATCAGGGACAATTCTAATGTATGTTTTGCTTTTGTTACCGGTGGTAAAGATCCGGATGAAGTATTAAAATCTGGTGGTGCGCCTGCTATGCAAAAAATTATTGATAATGCAACACCATTAATTGATTTTTTATGGCAAATTGTGAATTCAAATTATTTAGTTTCCACACCAGGGGGACGTGTGCAAGCAGAAAGATTTTTAAAAAATGAGTTGAGCAAAATTACCGATAAAAAATTACAATATGAATATGAACAAGAATATAAAAAACGTGAATTCAATGAATGGCGGTCTTGGAAAAAAGTTGATACACCAAATATTGAATTACCCGAAGTTGATTCTGTTACAAAAAACACACTTGTATATATTGTAAATAATTTTGAAGATCTGGCCAGTCAATATGCTGATTTTTTATCCGGTTTAAATATATCTTTTGATGAACCGGCCCCAGATTTAAAATGGAATTCTGTGCAGGCAGAAAAATTTATTGTGTCATTAAAATTAAAAAAACAACTGGAAGCAATGGAAAACAAACGTCGTGAAATTATGCAGGGTATGATTACCGGTGAAAATTATACAAATGCCGATATTACCGATATAAATAATAAAATTGCCGGCATAAATGAAAAATTAGAAAAATTATTATATATGGAATAAAAAATATCCGGCTTTTTTTAACAAATTGATTAAAAAAGCCGGGAAAAACATAAACAAATAAAATACCGGTATTTTTGTATATTTTTAACAAAAACACCGGTAATTATTAACAAATTTATTTTAATATTCTAATGAGTTATTATAAGCAATAATGTTTGTTGGTGTTATTGTTTTATTTTTTGCAATTTGTTCTGTCTTTGTATTTTGTTTATCATTCTTACTAAATATTTTTGCAGCACTGCAACCAGCCACAGATAATAAACAAATTAAAGCAATTGTTGTGAAACCACAACCTATACCATCACCTATTAACTCATAATCTTCGTTATTGATCTTTGCTTGTACATCATTTTTTTTCATTTTATACCCCTTTTTGCGGTATTTTATAAGAAAAACAAGTGATGTCAAATTTTATGTATTGAACAAGAAATGACAAATATCGCCAGGTTGCATAATATAATCACGACCAACTGTGCGCATTTTGCCGGCTTCTTTGACAGCAACTTCGCCACCATATTCCAGATAATCCGCAGGTGAAATAACTTCGGCACGGATAAAACCTTTTTCAAAATCAGTATGAATTTTTCCGGCCGCCTGGGGCGCGGTCATACCAGTTGTAATTGTCCAAGCATGTGCTTCTTTTGGTCCAACTGTATAAAAAGTTTGCAAACCTAATGTTTTATATCCTGTTTTAATAATTTGTTCTAAACCTGATTGTTTGAGTCCCAGATCATCCAAAAACATTTTTCTTTCATCTGGGTCAACTATCTGGGCAATTTCCATTTCTATTTTAGATGATATAATAAGTACAGGCGCGGTTGCCCCGAATTTATCTTGAACAGATTTTGAAAAACTGTTACCTGATGCCGCAGATGCCTCATCTACATTACATACATAAATCACAGGTTTTGATGTTAATAAATTAAATGGTTTACTATCTACATCCACATTACGTGCTGGTACCCCATTTGTTAAATTTGTACGAATTATTTCGGCATCAGCTAGTAATTTTATAGCATCTTTATCATTGCCGTGTGCTTTTTTGGACAGGTTTTTAATTTGTTTTTCTAAACTTTCCAGATCAGCCAACATTAATTCTGTTTCGATAATATCAATATCAGCAATAGGGTCAATTTTACCGTTAACGTGTACAATATCATCATTTTCAAAGCACCTGACCACGTGTATTATTGCGTCTGTTTCCAGTATATTACCCAAGAATTTATTTCCCAGACCTTCGCCGGTGGATGCACCTTTTACTAATCCCGCTATATCAACAATTTCCAGTTGTGTTGGTATAATTTTGGCAGATTTATCAACATCAGCCAATTTTAACAGTGTTTCATCAGGCACAACCACGCGGCCTGTATTTGGCTCTATCGTGCAAAAAGGGTAATTTTGAGCGTCGGCCGCAGCACTTTGTGTTAAAGCATTAAATAATGTAGATTTACCGACATTTGGTAATCCTACAATTCCGCAATTGAATCCCATAATAAAATCCTTTATAATATGGTTAATATGTCATACATCTGGCAAGATTTCAATATAAAAACTTTTCCAGCGGAAACTATTGTTTTCCGTGATGGTGTGTTTTGTCCTGAATTATCCACACTTTCGACGCCAGTGATAGATAAAAATTACGATTTACCAATACATATTATATATGTTGGTGAATTAGTTGATAAAAATAAATTAGATATAATTATTAATGAAAATGTTAAAAATCAGCAAATTTACTTGTCAGCCAAGGTAAATATTAAAAAATCTGCTGAATTAGATGTTGTTATAAAAAATAGTGGTTTTGGTTCTAATTTACATGGATTTATTGTAATCGAAAATAAAAACGATATAAATTTAGATATAAACGCACATCATTTATGTAGAAATACTGGTATTTTTATAAAAACAAGATTGCTGGCCTATAAAAATTCTGTATCAAAATTATCTGGTACAGCACATATTTATAAATATTGTGAAGAATGTCGTTCTGATATAAATTTGTCAGCTATGGCTGAAAAAAGTGCAAAAATTATATTTATGCCGGTTCAAAAGATTTCTGCGGTACCTGAATCAGCCGAACATAGTGCAAATATAGCGGAATATAATCAACCACAAGTTGAATATTTACATCAAGCCGGGTTAACAGATAATGAAATAAAAAATGTGTTACACGAAGCTTTTATAAACGAAGTAGATTTTTAAATAATAAAAAAAATACCCGTAAACACAGGTATTTAAATTTTTAGGCCTAAAAACAAAAAGTTATTTCTTTTTAAAACCCTGTTTTGCTTTTAATTTAGGATTTTTAGGGTCAATCAAGATAACCTGTTTACCACGACGAATTTGTTTAATATCGCCACGTTTTTTCCAAGCCTTTAATGAACTTAAAAATTTCATATCAAATCCTTTTTGCTAATTGATTATAAACAGTTTTTATCAAAAATCAAATAATAAATGTATATTTTGTTGTTTTTGTTGGGGCTGTTTAAATTGTTAAAAAAAGTTTTTATTATAATTATTAACAGTTTTTTAACAATTTTTTGTTAAAATTTAGCCAATTTTATAGTTTTTTGTTGAAAAATAACACTGTTAATAACGTGTTAAAAAAATCATCAGTTTTTAATATTATTAACAATTTTTTATGTTTTATTTTTCTGCTTGTTAAAAAAGGTTGAAAAATGGTATAATTATTAACAAGTAGGGAAGAGATGAGACAACAAGTATTGAAAGCTTTGGCTAATCCGCCACGTATATTTTATGTGCCGTATTCTTTGGCAGTGCTGAATTTTGTCTTGCAATTTATGATTTTTATTGTTATTTACGTTGTTTTTTTGTTTTTCAAGATAGAAATTCCACCACTTTTCTTTCTGTTGTCTGTTATATTTGTGCATATGATATTGGCTTTTTATTCCAAGGCGGACCCGCAAATCGGTCAAATTTTGGTCGCAAAGTTAAATTTATTAAAATATAAAATTCCACGGAGATTGTCTGTATAATGAATAATGGTTCTAGTTTTTTTGATTATTTTGCAGGTAGCGCGGAATTTCCTATTACCACAGCCGTGTTGGTAATGATTGCTGTTTTTATTTTTATAGTTTTAATAATGTATCTTCCTGTTTTAACACGTAAAATTTTTCCAAAATTTGGGTATAATCATTATTCTGAGTATTTACCTTTTGCAAATGTGTTGCCGGATAATACTTTACAGGTTATAAATAAATCATTTGTTCGTGTTTATCGTTTTGAAGGTGTTCAAACGAGTATGCAAGATAGTGAACAACGTGAGAAATTTTTAGATTTAAAGGCTAGTTTATTTAATCAAATACATGACCCAACCGTTGTATTAAGGTTTTTTACAATACGTGATTCAGCATATGAAAATAAAGATTATGAATTTCATCAAAAAACATTACAGATGATTTATGATAAATGGAAAAACCAAGGTTTAAGGATATTTAATAACAGTTATTATGTTGTTGTTTCTGTGGGTGGTAGTAATGCAATTGATAAATTAAATCAGTATTGTAATTACATTGAATCTATATTTTCTGAATATAAACCTAAATTATTAAAAAACACAAGTAAAGATAATATGGGCCGGTTTTTTGGGCGTATTTTATCACCTATTACAAAACCTAAACCGAGTGTATGTGATAATAATATTTCTGATTTTGTTACTGTTGATGATGTTGAATTTTTAAGTAATGGCATAATTAAATATGAAAGTGGCGAAACATCCAGATATGCCGCGGCAATATCTTTTAAAATAGCCCCAGATTATATGGATGAAGAGTTTTTTATAAATGTGTCAACTATACAAACAGAAATGATTTGTATGAATAGTTTTCATATTATGAGTACTGCTGATGTTGCTACGGCTTTTCGTAAAACACAATCTACAACCGATGAAAAAACTGAAAATTCTGTGGCGGAACAGTTGATTGAGGCAGAAACAGTAATGGACGAAAATGTTTCTGGTAATCAAAGTATGGTTGATTATTATCCAATGTTTTTAATATTTGGTGATACACCCGAAGAGTTAGAAAAATACATAAATGAATTCAAGAAAATATCCGCATCATTTGGTATATCGCCAATTGTTGAAACATTTGCTTCAAAGGTTTCTTGGTTTTCTATGATTCCTGGTTTTGATGTTTTTCCGCGCAGTTTTAAATTGTTATCAAAAACGGCGGCTATATCTATACCTATGGATACTGTGCCACGTGGACACGAAAATTGCGATTGGGGTCCTGGACCGTTGGCGATATTCCCAACAGCCCAAGGAACACCATATCAATTTCAATTTCATGTATCAGATGCACCGACGGCCGTGGGTCACAGTTTAACAATTGGACCAACAGGTAGTGGTAAAACAACATTATATTCTTTCTTGATTGCCCAATCATTACGTCATCCAAAATTAAAAGCATTCTTTTTCGATAGAAATAAAGGTGCAGAAGTATTCACTTTGGCGACTGGTGGAAAATATATAACTATGAATAATAAAGAAGATGATAAAGATGATCATATATTATCTTTTGAAACACATTTAAATCCTTTAAAAATGGAAGATTCAAAGGCAAATCGTGAATTTTTAAAGGAATGGTTTAGAATTATTTCTGGACAATCGGATCCATTATCTGATGAAGAAATTGCACGTGCTATATCAATTAATTTTGATTATTTACAAGAAAAAGATAGAAAATTATCTAATTTATTAGAAAGCTGTTTTTCATCAAATGGTAAAATGCGTGCTGAGTTGAAAAAATGGGTTGATGAAGATCAGTATGGTTGGATGTTTAATGAAGATAAAGATACATTAGATTTAAAATCAAGACTTACCACATTTGATTTTACGTCTGTTTTAGATAATAAATTATTGGCGCCGGCTGTGATTTCTTATATTTTGCACAGGATAAATCACACGACTGTTTCTGGGGGAAATCCTTCGTTGATTATGATTGATGAAACGGCACCTATGTTGGAAAATGAAATGTTCCGTAAAAATTTCATAAAAGGATTACAAGAAGGTCGTAAAATTCGTCAGGTGTATATGGCCGCTTTTCAACGTGCAGATGTTTTGGATAAATTAGGAATAGGTGATGTTGTTCGTGGTCAGGCACAGACTGTTTTGTTCTTCCGTAATAAAGCGGCGACTGATGGAGATTATAAAAATTGGAATTTAAATCCATTAGAAATGGCATTTATTAAAGGTAGTGCATATCCAAATTTACAACGTGCTGTTTTATTATTAAGACGTACAAATAATGAAACTGAATCTGTTATTTTAAATACAGAATTAGGGGGATTGGGTAATTTATTAAAATTATTTGACTCTGGGCGAAATAATGTTTTATTAGCCGAAGAATTATATAAATCGTTTGGTACTTCATTTGTAGAGGAGTATTTAAAGAAATATGTATAAGATATTTTTATATTTAATGTCTTTATTTGTCGCGACATCTGTTTTCGCCGAAGACAGGTGTATTGCGTATAAGACACGTCCATATGTAAAAATAGATAAACCTGATTGGGTCAAAAAAGTTGGGCAACCATTAAAGATGATGGATTTATATCATGGTAATGTTGTGGCGACTTTGGTTGATGAATATGATATTATAGTTAATATAGATGAATTGCCAAATAATGAAGGTTTTTGTGTTGGTATCAAAGATATAAATGCGATTATCGGTTACAGTGATTTCTTGGTCAAGGTTGATATGCGGCATAAATTAGATTCTTGTTCATATAAAACAATTTTATCGCACGAGGGTGAACATATAAATGCTTATTTATCTGTGATTGATGATTTCCAAGATGATTTAAAGAAATCTGTATTCACAGCGGCGGATTCTATTACACCGGTATTTGTAAAAAGCGAAGATGATATAAGTTCGGCTATTGACGATTTAAATTCTAAATTACAAACGCATCCAGATTTGGTTTTGGTAAAACAAAAAATATCTGCGGCCGAAGAATTAAGAAATGCAAAAATCGATGAAGAAAATAGACAATATGAAGAATTAGAAAAGTGTGATGGTTAAAAAATTATTACCTGTTTTGTATTGTTTTTTGTTTGTTTCACCTGCGGTTTCTGGGGTATGTGACAGTTATAAAAAAAATCCAGATGTAATTATAGAAAAGGCAGATTGGAAGGTTAATGTTAATTATGCTGATAAAGATTTAGATCCAAAAGCAGGTTATGTTAATATTCAACCTTTTAATTCTTTTGCACCAAAAATTGGTTATGTTTTTAATGGTGAATATTATTGTGTTTTTCTAGATTCTGTGCAGTCAACAATTGGTTTTCGTGATTTTGAGATTTATGTTGATAAAAAATTTCCTGTGGATTCTTGTGAATATAATGCGGTTTTAGAGCACGAATATCATCATATAAATGATTCTGTGGACGCATTGGATAATGTGTTTCCAAAAATAAAAGATGTTTTGCAGGATGCTGCAAATGAGGTGGAACCAGTTTATACAACGAATGCAGAAGATGTGCCAAAGGCTTTTGAACAAATATCAAAACAAGTGCAGAATAATAAGAAATTAATTGATTTGGTTAATGAATTTAAAACACAACAAGAACGTGATGCATCGGTGTTGGATAATGGTCCAGACGATAATCTAAAAAAATGTATGGAAGAAAAATTAAGAGCAGGTATAGATAAAGTAGAGGCTGCATTTAAAAAATATTTTAATGAAAAATAGTGATTGTCGTTCGTAAATTTTGAACCAACAGGTTGCCGTGGCCACAAACCACTGACCACAAAAAATTTAAACAAAAAACACCCATAAAATTGGGTGTTTTTTATTTAACTTGGTTGCGGGAGATGGATTTAGCGACCTTGGCTCATTCGCTATGCTCACCGGCGTATTCCATCCGCCTTTCGCCGGCGGTTGAACCACGCTTGCTTCGGTGTCTCAAATCCAACACAACACACATATTTAACAAAAAAACATCCACAAGGGATGCTTTTTCGTTAAATCTTGGTTGCGGGAGATGGATTTGAACCACCGACCTTCAGGTTATGAGCCTGACGAGCTACCGGACTGCTCTATCCCGCGATGATGCGTAATATTATACACTAAAATACAACAATGTCAATAAAAAACACAAAATTTTTTAAAATTTTTGACTTAAAACCGAAAGTTAGTCGATTTTTGACCCTTTGGGTCTTGCATTGTGGTTTTATTGTTGCTATGATTTCTTTGAAATTTATTTGGTGGTGGTTAAATGGCAAGAAGTAAGTTTAGAAAATATGTTTTAGATCCTGTATTAGGGTTAGATATAGTACAGTGGTGTTTTGCTATACCAGTCGCAGTTGTTATGTGGTTGGTCTTTGCCACTTGTTGTACGCATGTTCGTAACAAAAAAATATTAAAAGAATACAGAAATAAACCTGCTGTTTTTGTTGTTTGGCATGGGCGTTCGATGTTGCCGACGGCAATTATGGCGTGGTATCGTATGCGGTCTTATGTTGTAACCAGTCAACACAAAGACGGTCGTTTTATGGCTAAAATTCAGCATATGTTTGGTGCACATGCTATTTTTGGGAGTTCTTCGCACGGTGGGGTGTCTGTATTACGCGAAGGTGTGCGTGTTTTAAACAAGGGTAATCGTTGTTTGGTATTATCCCCAGATGGGCCAGGGGGGCCATCTTTGCGTATGCATGATGGTGCAATGTATTTTGCAAAAATGACTGGGGCACCTATTATTCCTGTTTGTTTTTCTGCGTCTAAGGCTTGGTTCCAAAAACGTTGGGACAGGTATTTGGTTGTTTTACCTTTTTCAAAGGTTATTATGGATGTGGGTGATCCTATATTTGTGAAATCAAAAATAAAAACGCCAGAGTTCGAGGCCGAGCGTCAAGAAATCGAGAATATTTGTATTAAACAATTACGTGATTTAGATAAAATCTTTAATTTGATGCAGGTCGAAGAAGGTATGAAGGCCAGCACGTTTAAAAAACAATTACGCGAAGGTAAAAAGGTGGTTGCCCAAGTAAAGGAAGATAATAAATGAAAACACCAAAATGGTTTTTGCGTAAAGGAATAATTGCCATATTATTATTGCCTTTTTCTGGGCTGTACTATTTAGTTAGCAAGTTTGTTTTTAAAATGCGGGCACGGCATCCTTTGCAATCGAAACGCAAAATCGTTTGTGTTGGAAATTTGTTGGCAGGTGGTGTTGGAAAAACCCCAATAGTTCGTCAAATTGCAGAATTATTTGATGCGCCTGTGGTTATGCGTGGTTATAAACAAACTAAAAATACATTGGGTATTGGTGACGAAGCGATGATGTTGTCGCGATATGGATTAAATGTTCACACTGGTGACAGAAAAAGCAATATTATTTTGTTAAACAAGCAAAAATCTAGGAAACCTATAATTATGGATGATGGATTCCAAAACCCGAGTATAAAAAAAGATATTTCTGTGGTCGTAATAGATGAAGGTTTTGGTTTTGGAAATGGTTTTTTATTGCCGGCTGGGCCTATGCGCGAAGGGTTATCTGGGTTAAAGCGTGCGGATGCAATTATTATTATCAAGACAGATGATTCAAAACGTAAAGATTTAAAAATATTGGCTGGAATTCCTGTGTTTTATGCAAAAAATACAACTGTGTCACCGTATAAAGATAATGTGCCATTGGTTGCTTTTGCTGGTATTGGATATCCAGAAAAGTTTTTTAGTAAATTAAAAAATGTTGTTTGTAAAAAATCTTATGCTGACCATTATCAATATACTGACAAAGATATACAAAATTTATTAAATTTAGCAAAAAAATATGATGCTAAATTGGTAACAACTGAAAAAGATTGGGTTCGTTTGCCTGATAATGTTCGTAATGAAATCAAGTTTGCCAGGTTAGATACCGATATAGATAAAAAATTTTTCACTTGGTTGGAGGGTAAAATAAATGGCGACATTTAAGAAAAAATTTGAAATATCTGGGGTTGGTATTCATCGGGGAATGCCGGTCAAAATGATTATAAAACCAAGTAAAGAAAAAGGAATTATTTTTTATCGTGTAGATATTGATAAAAAATATAAAATCCCAGCAATTTATTCTAATGTTGGTGAAACAAAGATGCGTAATACAACCATCGGCAGCATGGATTCTTTGCATGTACAAACGGTTGAACATTTGATGGCGGCATTAATGTTGGTTGGTGTTGATAGTGCGATTATTGAAATAGATGGACCCGAGACACCAATATTAGATGGCAGTGCGTACGAATTTATGAAAAAATTCCTGGAAATTGGTGTTGTTGGTTCAAAGTTAAAAAAGATAATTGTGAAAAAAGAAATAATAGTTACGTCGGCCGAAGCCAAGAAAAATGTGCCGTTTTTTGAAAAATTGAAATTTTGGTTTTTGAATAAATTATCAGGTCGTAAAACAAACGGTTTTGTAAAATTGACACCGAATGATGGAAAGGCATTGAATGTTTCTGCGACTTTGGTTTATCCAGAGAAAATTATTGGTAATCAAAGTTTTTCTTATTCGTTTTCTGGAACAAAAAAATCAATGGATGTTTTTATGCGCGATGTGGCGCATGCACGTACTTTTGGTAAAATTTCAGAATGGGATTATTTGAAAAAACACGGTATGGCGCATGGGGCAAATGAACATAATGTTATTGTTGTAAACGCATCTGGGGATTCTGTGTTGAATAATTTGTATTGGAAAGATGAATTTGTACGGCATAAAGTGATTGATGCACTGGGCGATATGTTTATGTCTGGGGGAATTGTTATTGGTGATTTGGTGTCGTATAAAGGGAGTCACGCATTGAATAATTTGTTGTTGAGAAAATTATTTAGTGACCCATCAAACTATGAGATTATTGAAAAATAACAGTAAATAAAGGAAAGGAAAAATGAAAAAAATAATTTTATGTTCTTTAATTGCTCTGTTAGCAGCGTGTAATCACACAATAAAACCAGAAAATGACAGCGATAAATTAGTTTTGGTTAATACAGAACCAAAAGGATGTGTTTATTTGTATAAAATGGATGCTGATGCTTCTTTTTATTCCCATGATGATGCGGTTGCTTACCTGAAAAATCGTATTGCTGCCCAAAATAAAACAGGAAATGTGTTTTGGTTGGAAAAAGATAAAAAAGAACAGAATTCTTGGGTTATGTTTGGACCTGAATATAAATATTCTTTGACTGCGCGTGTTTATGATTGTCCAATTAAACAATAATTTACACTTTTAAAGCCTGTTAATAAAAAATTAATGGGCTTTTTATTATTATATGTTTGCCAAAGAATGTATTTTTTTGTTATAATTACGGAAAGAGAGAATGTAAATTGTTTAAATCAAAGAATACTTTTAGCGAAATATTACGTGTAAACAAAAAAAAGTTTGCGGCTGGGTTGTTTTGGCAACCTGTGGCGGTGGGGTATACACCACGTAATTATGCGCGTGTATTGGCACATAATTCCAAGGGTAAATCAAATTTATTCATTGAATACAGGTCGATGATTGGGTTGGTGCCAAAACGTCGTGGGTATTCTGTGGGTATGCCGTCTATTGCGGCCGAAGTTGTTGATGCTTTGGCTGAATATTCATCTTTTTTGGCGGTGTTTGTTGTTGATACAAAATACTATTTATTGGCTGTTCGTAATGGAATTATACTGGCGGATAATGTTTTTGAAACCGAAGGCGCGGCCCGTGCAGAGTATGCAAAGTTTTTAAAAATTCCAGATTGGACGGCTTTTATTGCACCAAATTCTTGGGCAATTCCAAAGGCAGTGGAACGTAATTTGGGCACATTATTAACGCGTAAAATAAAATATTCTTTGCGTCCTATTAGTCGTTGGCGTTCCAGTTTATTATCTTTTGTTTTATTGATAATTTTCTTTGTTGGTTTGTTTTTGTTCTTTCGTGAACCTATTCATCAAATGCGTGATGGGCGTATAGATTTAGATCCAGAAAAAGTTGCGGAATATAAACGTCAAATCGATGCAAAAAATAAAGAGTTAGATAAACAGTTTGATATCAAGAAAGAAGAATATAAACCGTTAGTGTTACCATATTCTTCGTTGCCTGTACCTGAACAAAGGGCAAAACAATGTTACCAAGCAATTGCTTTTTTAATGCAGCCAATTACGGGTTGGGTGCAAACAGATGCAGTTTGCGATGAAACAACCGCAAGGGTAGAGTTCAGCAGAAAATATGGTTCTTTGGATGGGTTTTATATAGTTGCTGATAATTTATTACCAGGGGCGATGGCAGAAGAGTTAGATGATAATACAATAACTGTTAGTGTTGCTTTGCCAGAGGTTGAACGTTTCGCATCCCAAGATTATCGTGATGCTGAAACAATAGAACGTAATATTGTGAGTTTGTTTCAAACAATGCAAACAAAAGCAAAAACAGAAATTGTTGTTGATACATTAACAAATGGTGTTGAAACAGCGAATTTAAACATTGTTGAATTTGCGGTGTCTTCTAAATTATTACCGATGCAATTCACAAAAATGTTTGAAGATTTTGGTGGGTTTTACATTACTCGTTGTATGTGGAACGCTTTATCACGGACTTGGAACTATGAGGTTATAATCTATGCAAAATAAAAATAAATTATTTGGTTTGTTGGTGGCTGTATTTTCAATTTGTATTATGTCTGGGGCATATGCTGTGGACAATAATTTCTTTGAAGAAGATATTGTTGAATACGAAGATGCAAATAATGAAGGCGAAGGTTTTGTAGATGAAGATGCAGAGGTTATGGGGGCTGTGTCTGTTGCAAATTATAATGTTGATGGTTCCGTATTCCAACAAATTACAGATTTGGAACAACAAAAAGTTTTGATGGAATTGGAAAAAGAGCGTGCACAATTAGATTTAGATTTAGATAGACTGGCGGCCGAAAAAATAAAGTTACAAATGGAAATGGATACGTTGTCCGGGCGTGCAGAACAAGAACAACAAATTTTACAAAATGAAAAAGCAAAGTTAGAAGCCGAGGCTGCAAAAATTGAACAAGAAAAGCGTGCTTTGGCAGCGGCTGCGGAAAGTGGTGTGACTCAACCAATGCCGTCTTATGCACCGCAGAATACAAATACAAAGAAAAAAGCTGCTCCAAAGCCAGTGGATGATGATGGCGAAGAAGAAAGTATTACTGATATGTATAAATTGATAAATGTTATGGGTGCAGGAAATCAATTACAGGCAACATTGTCTGATTTAGCAACAGGACAAACTAAACGTGTTAGTGTTGGAAAGAACGTTAATGGTTTTGTTGTAAAATCTATATCTTTAGAAGACGGTGTTGTGTTCAGTAAAGATGGTGAAACACAAAATTTAAATATATCCAGCCGGTAAAAAAATGAGTAAAGATACTGTTGATAATGATTTGATTACAAAAACGTCTGTACCAAATGGTATGGAAGGTGCCGCAATAAAAGAAATTGTGGATTATTTGTATTCCAAAGGTAATCGGTTGTTAACAGCAACAGGTGCGCGTATGGAATTATCGAAAGATGTGCAAAGTTTAATTGCATATTTTTCTGGGGGCGAAATTATTATTTCCAGAACGCATAAATACGATGGACGTGTGTTGGCGTTTTTAGATTTGTTGCGTGAACGTTCTATGCCAATGCGTGAGCCTTTTTATTCTGATCTTGGGCTGGTATCGGCAATTTATAAAACATATGAAGAGCGTTTGGGTGGTGGTGTACGTGCGCGTGCAGATTACGATAACCAGATGCAAAAAGATTTTGTTGATATAATTGCGCGTGCTGCCGCACAGAAAGTATCAGATGTGCATATCGAGGTTGCAGATCAAACAACAATTTATTTCCGTATAGATGGCAGTATGCAACCTGTGTTGGAATATAATTCTGCGTGGGGTGAATCTTTTGTCAGGGCTGCGTTTGCGTCGGCTGATATTTCTAACTCTAATTACGCACAAAATGAATACCAGGCTGCACAAAAGGATGGACGGACACCACTGCGTGGAACAAAAGATTTGTATTTGCCGGCTGGTGTTACCAGTGTTCGTATGCAATTTAATCCAATCGCATATGGTTCCCGTTATGTTGTTATGCGTTTGTTATACGATAACCCATCCGAAGGTATTAAAACAGAGCAAGAGTTTGGTGAATACGAGCAAAAATTATTGATGCGTTTACGTTCATATCCAACAGGTTTAGTTATTGTTGCGGGTCCAACATCTTCTGGTAAATCGACGACATTGGTGCGTAATATGTCATTGATGTTAAAAGAACGTAATTATGAAATAAACATGATTACAGTGGAAAATCCTGTGGAACAAAAGATATTTGGTGCGCATCAAATGCCTGTGGTTAATGCTATGAACGAAGAGCAACGCGATGAAAAGTATACCGAAGCATTGGCGGCTGCGTTGCGTAGTGACCCTGATACATTGATGGTTGGTGAAATTAGAACGTTGGCTGCGGCGCAGTTAACTGTTCGTGGTGCGTTGTCTGGTCATAATGTTTGGACAACGTTGCATGCGAATTCTGCGATGGCCGCGTTAACCAGATTGTTGGATATGGGGGTCGAGGCATTTAAACTGAAAGAAGAAACATTGATGCGTGGATTAATATCTATGCGGTTGTTTAAAAAACTGTGTCCACATTGTCGCGAAGCATTAATTAACCATAAAGAGCACGGTGCATATAAACGTGTTTTGGATGCTTTTGGTATGGTTGGTTTAAAACAAACATTTATACGTGGTTCTGGGTGCAGTGAGTGTAATGGTACGGGTACAATTGGTCGTATCAAGGCTGGTGAAATTATTATCACAAATAGCGAGTTTTTACGTCTTGCTTTGGCTGGTAATACCGATATGGCTGTGAAGTATTGGCTAGAAGAAATGGATGGCAGAACATTAAAAGAATCTGCGGCGGAATTAATGTTAAAAGGTATTATTGGTGTTGATGAGTTAGAACGTTGGGTTGGGCTGTTGGATAGGCCAGGGGAATATTAAACATATGGAAAAATTAGAATTATTATATGCAAAAATGGTGTTCAAAATGAATACCGAACGCAGGCTTGCCTTGATACGCAAGTTGGCGTCTTTGTTGCGTAATAATTTTTCGTTGATGGATGCGTTGGGACGAATTGAAAAGATAGAGTCACATGATGGTCAAAAACCTGATGAGCCATATGCTATTGTTATGCGTGAATGGCAAAAGAATTTAGAAATGGGACTCAGTTTTTCTGATGCAACGCGTGGTTGGTTGCCAATGGAAGAAACTTTATTGGTAACGTCTGCAAATGTTTCTGATTTGGTTGTTGCGCTGGAAAATGTAGAAACGGTTGTGAATGGTACAACCAAGATAAAACGTGCAATGCGCACGGCAATTACATACCCACTGTTTTTATTGGTTTTAACGTTTGCGATTATTATCATGGTTGGTATGTATTTGGTGCCGCCGTTGGCGTCTGTGGCGGGGCCTAATGTTGTTTGGAGTGGTGCAGCAAGTTTATTGATAAATGTATCAGAATTTTCTATGCATTATTGGCATATGTTTGTTGTGTGGATAATTGTTTTTAGTGTTATTATTTGGTTCAGTTTGGCAAATTGGACAGGATGGATCAGGACTTTGTTTGATGATTTACCACCGTGGAATATTTATAAAATCCAGGTGTCGGTTGGTTGGTTGATGTCGTTATCTGCGATGATATCTGCGGGGATTGCTATGCCGGATGCAATGCGTATTTTGGCGGATAATTCAAATAGGTATTTGCGTCATATTTTAGAGGATGCACTGCGTTATATTGCTAATGGTGATAATTTGGGTGTTGCGTTATCGCGTACAGGTGCAGAGTTTCCAAATAAAGAAATTATTGGAGATTTGACGATTTATTCTGAAATGAATGATTTTGCGGTAAATGTGTCGAGTGTTGCAAATGATTATTTACAAGATTCTGTGCGTAAAATGGAATCTATATCCAGCACATTAAATAGTATAGGTATTTTGTTGGTGTCAGTTATTATTGCATGGGTTGTTTTGGCAACATTCCAAATGCAAGACCAAATTACAATGATGTTATCTTAGAAAAAAACACCGGTATTTACCGGTGTTTTTTGTATTATTATTTATTACACCATAAATGGTAGGTTTTCGAGTGTTCCTTCGGTAACACGGACGTTTACGTCAATCAGCATAAATATCGCGTCTGGGGACGGTTTTTCTGCGTGATTAAATACATCGGCGGTAAGTAAGTGGCTGGTGTTAACAGTTATTTTGGTAACCAGGTGGTCGTCGTCCAATAATGTGTAAATTGGTCCAACATTTGTTGGGGTGTTTCCACCAATTTCGTGTTCGTTTTGTGGACAACGCAAACCATCCATTAATGTTTTGATACGGTTATCTATGTCAGAACGTGCAACACCGACGATTTCTGGGTGCAACATCAATATATCCAATTCTGCAATCATATTTAGGTTTGGACTGATAATTGGGTTCCAATCGATACCGCCAACATGACGCGTAATCAAAGGTGCCTTGGACGCATCAGGTAACATGTATTTTGTTAAGTTGTTCCAAGGACTGTGTTCAACCAATTTTTTTAATTGTGGGTGAAATTGCATACGAATATCAGCAATATGTTGAGCACGTTTTTTAGGATTTACGAAAATATCACCAAAATAAATTAATTTAAATTTCATTGTTTAGTCCCTTTGTTTATTTAAATATTCTTGAAAAATCTCGGTTGCCAGTGGGTGTAAAAACAATCCGTGTTGTTTGCCCAGGTTTGTAATAATTTGGGCCCTGTGACCATTTAGTACAAAAATTGCCCGTCTGGATAGCAGAGATTTCATGACAATTCTTGCGTCTTCTATTGAAATATTGAATTTTTTTGCAACATTTCTGGGTGGTAAAAAATCGTCTTTTGTGAATGATTTATTAGGATTATATGATGATCCAATAGATACTAAATTTTGTTTAGATTCATGTGGTACAAAAGCATGGTGCACAGATTTCATTTTTTTACCCTTTTTCTGTCTTTTTCCTTGATAATTATAACATAAATTGCTATGGTTTTCATAGCAAAAAGAAAGGATTTTTAAATGACTGTAAATAATGAATATACTGGTGATTCTATTAAGGTTTTAAAAGGGTTAGAGGCTGTTAAAAAACGCCCTGGGATGTATATCGGTGACGTCGGTGAATGTGGTGATGGTTTGCATCATATGATTTACGAGGTTGTTAATAACTCTATCGACGAAGCTATGGCTGGATATGCGGATACGGTATATGTTTCTTTGAATGCAGATGGCAGTGTGACTATTCGTGATAATGGTCGTGGTATGCCATTCGATATTAATCATGAAACAGGACGGTCTGCGCTGGAATTGATTATGTGTGAATTGCATGCTGGGGGTAAATTTGATAACGAAGGTAATGGTGCATATAAAGTATCTGGGGGATTACATGGTGTGGGTGTGTCGGTTGTGAATGCGTTATCCACATGGTTAGAGGTACGTGTATGGCGTGGTGATAAACAAGCATTTATGTCTTTTGCCGAAGGTGTGCCAACGACAGATTTACAAATTACAGAAAACACAACATCGCATGAACATGGGTCCGAGGTTACTTTCTTGCCATCACCAAATACATTTACAGGTACAACATTTAATTTTGATACTTTGGAAACATGGTTGCGTGAACAATCTTATTTGAATGCAAATGTGCGTATCATTTTAGAAGATTTGCGTGGCGCAGAAAAGAAAGAACGTGAATTCCATTCTGTGGACGGATTAAAGGGCTTTGCAACTTATTTGGATAAATCCAAAGAATTGTTGAATCCAGATCCAATTCAAATGATTAAACAAGTTGAAGATTCTTATATTGAAATTGTTTTACAATGGACGACCGCGTATACCGAAACATCACTTTGTTTCACAAATAATATTCCAAACCGTGATGGTGGAACGCATTTGGCGGGATTCCGTGCGGGGTTAACGCGTGCTTTGAATAAATATATTGGTGAAAAAATTACCAAGAAAGATATCAATTTAACGGGTGAAGATTTTCGTGAAGGTTTAACCAGTATTGTCAGTGTTAAAATTCCTGATCCAAAATTTGGTTCACAAACCAAGGATAAATTGGTGTCAAGTGAAGTGCGCCCATTGGTTGAAAATACAGTAAATGATTTGTTGTATGAATATTTAGAAGAAAACCCTGTTATAGCAAAATCAATTATTGATAAAATTGTAGAGGCCGCGACGGCACGTGAGGCTGCGCGTAAGGCACGTGAATTATCACGTAAAAAATCAGGGCCAGAATTAGGCGGTTTACCTGGAAAATTAGCAAATTGTTCTGAACGTGACCCTGAAAAATGTGAATTATTCATCGTTGAGGGAGATTCAGCTGGTGGTACCGCAAAGCAGGGACGTGACCGTAAAACACAAGCGATATTACCATTACGTGGAAAGATTTTGAATGTTGAACGTGTGCGTTTTGATAGAATGTTAACGTCTGATACGATTGGTGCTTTGATTACTACGATGGGTGCCGGTATTGGTAAGGATGAATTTGATATCGAAAAAATGCGTTATCATAAAATTATTATCATGACCGATGCTGATGTGGACGGTCAACATATTCAAACGTTATTAATGACGTTCTTTTATCGTCATATGCCAGAAGCAATTGAACGTGGTTATATCTATGTTGCGAAACCACCGCTTTATGGTGTTACACGCGGTAAACAGCAAATTTATATCCAAAACGAACATGATATGGATGATTATTTGATGAACCAGTTGGCAACCGATGGTATGATTCAAACTGCGGATGGAACCCAGATTTCTGGTGCAGATTTAAAACGTGTTTTAACATTAGTTTTGAATATGAAAAATACATTACAGGCATTAAATCATATTATGCCGTTGCGCTTTATCGAAGCGTTGGCTTTGAATGGTGCATTAGAGGCCGAAACCCAGGAAAATTTCGATGCGGCTGCAAAAATGTTAGATGCCGAAGAATTAGAATTTGAACGTGGCTGGAAAGTGTCAGCAGATATGTTGGGTATCACAATTACACGTACGTTACGTTCTGTGAATGAAACACATGTATTACCACGTGAAAAATTGAATTCACCAGAAATTCGCAGTTGGCACAGAATGGATGGCAAGGATGAATTGATACAAATGTTTTCAAAACCAACAGTTTTAACTGTGAAATCTAAATCACAAAAGATTTGGGGTGCGTTGGCATTGTTGGATACGGCGTTTGAATATGCGCGTAATGGATTAAAGATTCAACGTTATAAAGGTTTGGGTGAAATGAACGCTGAACAATTGTGGGAAACAACAATGGATCCAAATAATCGTTCTTTGTTCCAGGTTAAAATCCAAGACGCATCAGCTGCAGACGAAGTTGTATCTATGTTGATGGGTGATGTTGTTGAACCACGTCGTGACTTTATTGTTGAAAACGCATTAGAGGCAAATTTGGACGTATAGTTTGTATTGAATAAAAATAGCAAAAAGGACTCTATAATGTCAGAGATTCAGCAATCATTTAATAAAGTTAAAGATGCTATCTATGATAAATATAGAGTGTTTATGCAACAGGCGGAAGTGTGGCAACAAACATTATCACGAACATCAGAGTTATATTTTGATGCTGCTAATGTATTAAAATCTTTGTTGCAATATATGAATGATATAAATGTAGATAATCATTCTGGTGCCATGGGTAATTTAATAGAATTTGGTCAAAGATTTAAATTTGCTAGGCATAAATTAACAGAGATTTATGAGTTTTTATATCGTGAACGTACGGCATGGATCCAAGTTTGGGGAAACATGGATGAATTATATGGGTTTGTTAATTTGTTTATAAAGTGTGTTGAAGAACAAGATTATTTATTAAAAAAACAACCTGTATTTTCAATGAATGCTGAACAATGTAATGCAAATAATGTAAAGCATGTTTTTGCAGAATTAAAAAATACTATTTTGATTAAACGTGATTCGTTTAAGAAAACATCAGAAATATGCCAACGTGTCTTACCAAATACATCGCAAAGGTATTTTGATGCGGCCCGGGAATTAAACTCTGTATCAGAATATATGGAGCTTTTAAATTTTGATAATCCTAATATAGGGGCCGTTTTGGGTAAATTTAGAGACGAATTTAATTCTTCTATGAATAGATTAAAACAAGTGGAAGAAGATTTGCATTCAAATGGTACAGCATGGCCACAATTGTTTGGGGATATGAAAAATTTAAATGTATTTGTTAACGAGTTAGTGCCACGTGTTCAAAAAGGTTTATCCGCAAGTAATGAAGGTGTATTAGATTCTTTGAGACAAATTACAAAAAAATATGCGGATGTTGTTGAGACACGTTCTGTTGACGATGTACAAAATGTTTTTAATGAATTAAAAAATGCTTTGGAATTTGCTGTGAATAAAGGCGTGATTCCGCAAGATATGGCGGATGATTTATACAAAGATGCGGAAAAATCTTTGAAAGATATTAAAACCGAACAAATAAAAGATGCCACGCAAAATGTTGCGGATAAAGATAAACGCGAAAAACAATTAAAACAAGAAGTGTTAAAAAAACAAATTATTGATGATATTGATAAGTAATGTTTGATAAAAATTGGTTTTTTGATTTAGAAAAAACTTTACGTGCGCGTGGGTTAGATAGCGATTCAAAAACATTTGATGAAATACGTGATATGTTGGCGACACATAAAAAGTTGTCGCCAGATTGTTTTGCTTTTGAGTGTGCTTATGTAATTTTAGCGGGCGGTTTTTCCCAGAAAACTGCAAAAAAAATTCATAAAACAATTTGTGAAAAATTATCGAATGGTGCAAATGCTGATGATTTATTAAATGTGTTTCATAATAAAAATAAAATAAATGCCATTTATAAAATATGGCAAAGTCGTGATAGTTTATCGCAAGAATATTATTCGCAAAAAACATTAGATGATAAATTAAATTTTATTCAAAAATTACCACACATTGGAAAAATAACTGCGCATCATTTGGCACGGAATTTAGGGTGCGACATTGTTAAATATGATATTTGGATTCAAAGATTAGGTGTGTTGTATGCCGGGAAACCTGAACTTTTTGAATTGGTTGATAATGGAAAATTAAATTCAAAGGTAAAAAAATATTGTGATGATATGTTTGATTGTTTAGTGTGTGAAACAGGGTTACCACGTGGGTATATTGATGTGGTGTTATGGAAAGCTTGCCAAAATGGATTAATACAGGGGTTAAAATAAAATGGATGTAAAAATTGAAGAATCTTGGAAACAGGCATTAGCAACTGAATTTGATAAAGATTATTTTATTAAACTCACTGATTTTGTGCGTGGGGAATATTTATCTGGTAAACAAATTTATCCGCGTGCATCTAATATTTTTAATGCGTTTAATTTATGTCCGGTGGATGATGTCAAAGTTGTGATTATTGGTCAAGATCCATATCACGAGCCAGGACAAGCGCATGGTCTGTGTTTTTCCGTGCCGGATGGAATTACACCACCGCCATCACTGATTAATATTTATAAAGAAATTGAAACTGATTTAGGACGCCCCAGTTCAACACATGGTGATTTAACATATTGGGCAAAGCAAGGTGTGTTGTTATTAAATTCTACATTAACGGTCCAGGCGCATTTGGCGGCATCGCATGCGGGTAAAGGTTGGGAACAATTTACCGATGCGGTGATTTCTGTTTTATCAAAGCGCAAAAATATTGTTTATATGTTGTGGGGCAGTTATGCACAAAAAAAAGCGGCTTTGGTTGATACATCACAAAATTTAGTTTTAAAATCTGTTCATCCGTCGCCGTTGTCGGCATATCGTGGTTTTTTTGGATGTAAACATTTTTCATCAGCCAATGAATACTTGGTTCAACATGGTAAAACACCGATAGATTGGTAAATTAAAAGTTATGTGTTATCCCCAGGCCGTAAAATGCGTACGAGTGATTTTCGGTTGCGGTATTCGCGTTCGAAAAGTGTTGAATAAACATCTCTGTTGCCCATTCGCGTGTAATATTATAACCGATTGATACTTTGAATTGAAATACAAGTTTAGCCCCCAAACGTTCGTTTTCGTGCGCTTGGAGTCCAACACCGGCCCCAACCCCCATATATAAACTGTGATAACGGAGCAGGGCGATATCTTCGGTTAAATAACCAATAGGAATCGAATAATCTTGCCATTTCCAACCATTTTTTTCACCGAGTCCCACAGTCATAGAAAGATTTAAATTACGACGCGCAGGAATACGGAAAAATGTTGTTGGTTGGGAATATGTTAATGTCCCAATGTAAAATGGTACAGGATGAACAGGTGGTGGCAACAATATGCCTGTATCAAAGCCTTGGCCGATACCAAAAAATATTTGGTTTTCGTATTTTCCCATAAATGGGTTTTGGTCTGGTAAAAACCAAGAATCAGCCATCGCCATTCCGGGCATTAATATTGGTAATAAAAATAAGATTTTTTTACTCATACGGATAATTTTATCATAAAAAGGGCATAAAAACAAATTGAATAAGCAATAAATAAAAAACACCCAATTACTATGTTGGGTGTTTGAAACATTGGTAGCGGGAGAGGGACTCGGACCCCCGACACGTGGATTATGATTCCACTGCTCTAACCAGCTGAGCTATCCCGCCAATATGCAGGTTATTATATATTAAGTTTTTTAAATTGCAAGCAAAACAATACTATTTCAGTTTTATGCAGATATAAGGCAAAACCACAATATGCATACGCCGGTTATGGTTAACATAACGATTGCACTGCCTATATCTTTGGCTTTTTTTGATAATTCGTTCCTTTCTGGGCCAATTCTGTCGATAATGGTTTCAATCGCGGTGTTGATTAATTCGGCAATAATTATTAACAATAGTGATGAAATCATTATTATTCTGGAAGTGGTTGGTATATCCAAAAATGCCTGGAAAATAATGGCAATTATGCACAGCAAGATGTCTTGGCGGAAAGACGCCTCGTCATGGAATGCGGCGCGCAATCCGTCAAATGAATATTTAAAGGCGTAAAGTATTCGTTTAATTCCAGTATGTGTTGATTTCATGTTTAATTCCCTGTGGATAATTTGTAATACAAATCATTCTTTTGTTCTAATTTCTTTTCGAGTTTTTTATCGCCAAATCTTTCGCGCATGGTTTTTTCGTTCCTGCAACGCGATGTTAAAGAAGTGCCCAGGCCCAATTTGCAACCTTCTATTTTGGCACCGGCGGCCTCGATAACCGTAGGGAAAAAGTCCATGGATGATATTGGTTTGTTCTTGTCAGTTTTATTGAATGCGTTTGTATTAATAAATACGTTTGATAATGGACGGCTTTCCTTTTGTTCCAGTTGTTTGAAAAAGTGGCGTGCCATATATTCGTGGTCGTCAACCAAGATAATCACAGCCGATGGATCTTGTTTTTGCATCCAACGTACAAAATCGTAAATAATTTTGTCATCGCATTGTATTATGTCATAAATGGTTTCTTGTTTGAATCCCATCTTTTTACAATATTCGGTAAAGTATCCGTCGATATGGGTGTTGATTGTTTCCATAAATATAAAATATGGCTGTTTCGATTTTATAATATTTTTGATAATTGGTTTTGAATATTCAAATAATGTCCCATCATCAACGCCATCAAATGGTTTTTCAGCAGGTGGATTAGCTAGATCTTGCCTGATGTAATCGCCATCAATTACGGTATCAAACCCCATGCGCTGCATAAAGGATGCCTTTTTAGAAAAACGTCCTGTGGCCGGGAATATAGACCATGTTTGGTATCCGGCATTTTTAAATATTTTTCCAATTCCATATGCACCAACCATTTTGTCGAAATTTTTGTATCCTGTGAAAAATAAAGGCAGCCCCGTTGTGAACCCAGTTATGGCCGCGATTGTATGTGTGAAACCAGATATTTGATTATAATTTTCAAATGATACGTTTTGTTTTTCGAGCCTGGTTACATTCGGTGTCAAAACCTGGTTATACAATTCTGTGGTGCCGTAAACCTTTTCAAAACTTTCCAATGCGATAAATACAACGTTTCTTTTTTGCGGCCATGAAATGTTTGTTTTTTCAGGATCAACAAATTCTGTTTCATAAAAATTTGATTTTTTGAAGTTGAAAAAACTGCCAAATTGGACGTTTGATATAATTAACTTTTGGACCAGTAAAGCAAATACAATTATGTATGTTATTACCAATACAAATTTCTTGCGGAATATTTGACATATGGTGGCGAATATCAGTGTATGAAATATAGAACGTAAAAATGCCTTTTTAAAAAATGACCACAAAAGTTCGTTGTCTGCGCCGGCACCAACGCCAGAATTTAACACTATGCCAATTTCATCAAAATTTACCCTGTGAAAAATATGATATGTCCACCGAATGGAATTCATTAGGAAAAATATCACAAACAAAGATAAAAAGATAAATAGGAAACGTTTATCAAATTTAAAGTTTATTTTCATGCATAATTCCTTGGATTCAATAGGGATTATAATCATAAAAACCAGAAAATCAACACCGTTATAATTTATGTTGATTTTTGTTCTTTGACGGGTATAATACCGCTGTTGCCCTAATAGTCTAGTGGTAAAACACGTCCTTGGTAAGGACGAGTCGCAAGTCCGATTCTTGCTTAGGGCACCAGAAATATACCTTTTTATTTATGTTTGTTTTTATTGACAATTGATATTTTTAGTGTATTTTTATAGTGTTATTACAAAATAAGGTTTGCCAATGTTTAATGATAAAGAACGCAAAGAAATTTTTGATATTGCTAAAAAATACAAGTCTGCTCATATGCGGGCTATGAATAATTGCCGGTCACGTAGCGCAAGTAGAGATTGTGAAACGTTGTCTAAACAGGGGTTTTATTATTTAGATAAACTGTATGACAGTGTTGATGATTTGACCGATGAAGATATTAAATGTTTTGTATTATTGGTTGATGCTTTTGAACCTATGCGTCGTGATAGAATGTTAAAAGATTTACAAAAACGTGCTGGGTTCGATATTAATTTGTTTTTAGAAACACAAAATAATACTGGTTTGCATCGTGTGTTTTCTAAAAAGGACAAAAAATTAAAAGAAATGTCCGCTGATGAATTAAAAAAATGTCGTATAAAATATAAATCTATATGCGATGATATTAATAATGGTAAACGTGTTTCTTATAATAGCAAAGTGGCAGAAACATATCGTACCCAAGCATATGCATATGCACGTGCAATTGTTAATGGTGATATTGTTGTGTCACCAGAAAATATTGAATCTGCGTATATGTATTTACGGACTATATGTTTTCCTTATATTGATGGTGATGTAGCAGATCGTGCTGAAATCTTGTTAAAAGATAAAATGGAACAAGTGCAGTCTGGGGCAGTACAACAAAAGGCTGAAAGTTTAAAACAACGTATAGAGCAAGAAAAAATTGCTCGTGAAAAAGCAAAACGTGAAGAAGCTGCTCGGTTAAAGCAAGAACGCGAACAAAAGAAAAAAATTAAACAAGAACAGGCCGAACAAAGAAAACAACAGATAAAAGACGAAAGATTAAAACGCAAAGAGGAATTGGCGGAAAGAATAAAAGAACTGAAAGCCAATATTGCCGAAAAAAGACAAAAATGCGAAAAACAAAAACAGCAAGAGCGTGCACAAAGGGCACACGAGTTAGAAGTAATGGCTGAACAAGAAAGATTGGCGCACGAAAAAGCTAAACAAGAACGTGCAGAAAGAAGAAAGGTTCGCAGGGAAAAAATTGCTGGTATTGTTGGCGGTATTAAATCTGGGATTGATGAAAAAAAGACCAGGTTGAGTGAAAAATACAATGCATTCAAACAAGCGCGTGAATCAAAAAAGCAAGAGAAACAACAAGATAAACAAAATGTAGATAAAAGTGTTTTTGTTAGTGTTTTGCCTTATTTGGCTGCGTGGGTCATGTTGTCTGCGGGTATTGGTGTTGTAATTAAGACTATGCCAAATGAAACAAATAATAACAACGACCAGAAAAAAGCCAAGACTGTTTTAGTGCAAGATGTGAAAACAGATGTGGCTGTGGATAATACAAAAACAGTTGCTTTGGATACAGCATATGCAGCGGCGTTAAAAAATTATTATAATTCTGCGCTGGATATTATTGCTGGGGCAAACAAGAAAGTTGATGTTTTATCCAAGGTTGAAAATCAAGTTGCCAATGGAAATTTTGCTTTGACAGATTCTGTGACGGTTGAACGTGTTGCGTATGCGTATTTTATATATCGCGAGTACGGATTCAAAAAAGATGTTTTGGAATTAGCGGTCAATGGTAATCAAAAATTAACAGATGATCAGCAGGCTGAATTAATACAGGTTATTATGGATGCGGGTGAACGTGGAACAGGTGTTCAAAAAATGGCCAAGAAAGTCGTAGAGGCGCGTGGTGGCCAAATGAGTAAGCATAGTAACTTTGAACACGCAACAAAAAAACAGCAACGCGAACATATCAAGAGTTTGTTAAACTTGAAAAAAGCGCATGTAAAATAAAAAAAAACGCCAATTTTGGCGTTTTTTAAATATATACTTGCAAAAGTCTTTTTTTGATTATATCATAAATGCATATTTTTATAGGCGCGGGGCCGTTGATGTGACTGACAACCATGGAGGCACCAAAACCTAAGTAAAGTGATAAATTCGGGTGGCACCGCGCGGAAATATAATCGCGCCCCGAAAGTAACAATGTTGGGTGCCAAAAATAATCATAATTTTATTGGTGCCCAAAAAACAAAAAAGGGACCAAAATGTTATCTTTGAAATCGAAATATAGAACGCATACTTGCGGTGAATTAAATATAAGTAATGTTGGTGAAACTGTGACGTTATCTGGGTGGGTGCATCGTAAACGTGATCACGGTTCATTATTGTTTGTAGATTTGCGTGATAATTATGGAATTACACAATGTGTGTTTGATGGCGGGGATGAAATGGTTGAAAAAATTCGTCCTGAATCAGTTGTACAAATCACAGGTAAGGTTGTTGCACGTGATGCAGAGGCAATTAATGATAAAATACCAACAGGGCATATTGAAATAAAATCTGAAAAAGTAAATATTTTGACTAATGCTGAAATGTTGCCTTTCCAAGTGTTTGGTGATGATGAAATAAGTGAAGAGTTGCGTTATAAATATCGTTTCTTGGATTTACGTCGTGAAAGATTGCACAATAACATTTTGATGCGTAATAAAATGATGAAATGGTTGCGTGACAAAATGTGGGATTTGGGATTTTCAGAATTTCAAACACCATTATTGACTGCTGATTCACCAGAGGGTGCACGTTGCTTTTTGGTGCCATCACGTTTGAATCATGGTAAATTTTATGCGTTACCACAAGCACCACAGATGTTTAAACAATTGTTACAAGTGGCGAGTTTTGATAGGTATTTTCAAATTGCACCTTGTTTTCGTGATGAAGATTTACGTGCAGATAGATTGTTGGAATTTTACCAATTAGATGTAGAAATGTCTTTTGTTGATTTGCCAGAAATTCAAGCGGTCGGTGAAACAATTATACCGGAATTAATACGGACTTTTGCGCCTGATGCAAATGTGTATCCAGAAATTCCACATATTTCATATGATGATGCAATGTTGAAATATGGTAGCGATAAACCTGATTTACGTAATCCTATTTTAATCAGTGATGTTACGGAAATTTTCCGTGGGTCTGGATTTGGAATTTTTGCAAATGCAATAGAATCAGGCAGTGTTGTTCGCGCTGTGCCGGCACCAAATTCTGCGGATAAACCACGTTCTTGGTTTGATAAATTGGGTGATTATGCCGTTAAAGAATTGGGACTGGGTGGATTGGCGTACATTGTGTTTGCTGATGAACCAAAAGGTCCGGTTGCAAAGAAATTAGATGCAGAACGTATTGCAAAATTGAAAGAGATTGCAGGTGATAATTCATCTTTGTTCTTTGTTTGTGATACAGTGGATGTGGCGGCCAAGGCGGCTGGTAAATTACGTAATAAATTAGGTGCAGATTTAGGTTTGGTCAAAGAACGTGATTTTGCACTTTGTTGGGTTGATAATTTCCCATTCTTTGAACCAGATGAAGAACGTGGTGGTGCACCTGCATTTACGCATAACCCATTTTCGTATCCAATCGTTGATTCAATTGAAGATTTATCAACACGTGATCCGTTCTCGATTAAAGCGGCACAATTTGATATGGTTATGAATGGTATTGAAATGTGCAGTGGTGGTCTGCGTAATTATAATCCAGAGGTTATGAAAAAGTGCTTTGAAATTGCGGGTTATCCAATTGAATCTGTGGAAAAGAACTTTTCGGCTTTGTATACAGCATTTAAATATGGGGCGCCCCCGCATGGTGGATTTGCGTTTGGTGTAGATCGTTTGGTTTCCGAAATTTTAGGTATTGGTGAAAGTTTACGTGAAATCGTTGCGTTCCCATCAAATCAACGTGGACAAGATTTGTTGATGGGTAGTCCAAACGAGGTTACCGAACAACAATTGCGTGATGTGCATATCCAAGTTAGAAAGAAAAATTAAATATATTAATGTAAAAAAATACCCACGAAATTTTCGTGGGTGTTTTTTAATTTGATTTTTTTGATTTTATGTATGCGTGCATATAACCTATGTCCAGTTTATCCAGTATATCGTGTATCGGGTAATTACGTTTTCCTTGTTCGTTTATAATAACATCCAGTGATACTGGATACAGTGCAACACCACGCATAATAAATTCAAATGTTCCAGTTACAATTTTATTGTTTATAGATAGGTTGCCAGTACCTTCTACGTTTCGCATAGAAAGTGTAAATGGTTTTGTTGTTTCAAAATTACCGTTATTATAAACCCCTTGGATTTTTAATTTCTTTATTTGGGTTGAACCAGATTCTAATGCAGATTTTACAGCATATTCTGCGTTTAATATATTGATGTTTTCTGCGGATGCATAAAAATCATCAAAACCGAATCCATAAAGTGTGCCACCGATAAATGTCATATCAACATCGCCTGATAAGTTATATATTAAATCGTTTGCAGTTTGGCCTGATGTGTGTAATGTTATTTCAGCGGTTATAGTTGAATTCGAAATATTAACTGGTGAATCAAATGATAAGAATTTTTTATCCAGTTTAAATTTATTTAATTGTATTGAAATATCATAATTAAACTTTTTCTTTTCTATGATACCCAGCATATGCCCACGTGCAGAATCAGATATTGAAAATACCTGGGTGTCTGGTTTTAATGAGTATACAAAATTTTTATATTCTTGGTTGTTAAATATTAATGTGTCCGCAGATAAAGATAGGTGTATCGGTAATTCAAATAATATGGCCAGTGGATGATTGGATAAAAACTTTTGTTCAGGGTAATTATCTTTGTATGATTGACTGATAAATTTATCTAAATTTAATTCTGGGATTTTTAATGTTATCCCTGATTTTGATGCGTTCCCAGATAGTAATTGGCCGGCAATCATTATGTTTAAATCACCAACGTTATGATTGTTATATGTGCCGGAAATAACATATGGTGAATCTTGGATAAACCGTAGATCTGTGCCAGGGAACCATTGTTTAAAGTTATTTCCTGTGATTGTGAAATTATTTCCTGTGATATCAATCATCCATTGTTTGTTATGTGATATAAATGTTTTTTTATTATTTTTTATTGTGTATGTACCCATTGTTGATAGCATGTGTTTTGGTAAAAAATTTAAATCAAAATCAAGGTCTGATAATGCAATATTTTGTGCATAACTGAATTTTGGAATTATTTGTTGTTTTGTTATAACCAGTTGTCCGGCCATATCAGAAAATGTGAAATCGATGGTTCCACTTTCACCAATATGTGATACCAGTTCACGAATTGTTTTTAGTGATGGCATCTTGTTGGTTGATGTTGCGGTTATTTTAAATATGCCGTTATCGTTTGTTATATTACCTGAAATATTTCCATAAACAAAATTGTTACAAATCCACTTGTCTTGTGTGCCTGAAAATTCACAGTTAAATTTTTCTGGTAAATTATTAATTTTTAATTGTGTGTTGTGTAGTCCTGAATTGTTATATGTTCCACCAAATAATTCAATATTGTCAGTAATAAAATGTTTTATGTGTAATGTGTTATCGCGACCAATTGCGTTAAGTATAACAGTTGAAAATACATTTTGATTGAATTTGATTTTACCTTTTAAATCAAGATTTATATCTGTTTTATTTAACATATTTTTATCAGTAGTTATAAAAGATATGTCAATATTTGCGTTGTTTGATTTAAAATCTATGGCATTAATTCCGGTTGGAAATAATTGTATTGTACCTGTGTAGTTATTTGCCTTGATATTTGTGAAATCAAAACCATATTCGCCGTCCCAAGTAAAATCCATGGATAAACTGACGGGTTCATTGATTTTAGGGTTTTGAAATTCAAACCATTTATTTATGTCGTCTGTGGTAATAGACATTTCACCAGATGCGCCACCGTTTTGAAATAAAGTTCCGCGTATATGTAAATTATCGTTTATATTTAAAATAACAAATTCGCCATTTTTATATGTTATATCGTATTTATGTTGACCTGTTCTTATTTGACCAGTAAATGAATTGTTGGACAATGTGCCGCGAACAATTTTGTAATCATGGTTCATAAAGTCTAATGATGTATTATATATGTTTATGTTATGAGATATAGAACCAGGGAATAATTCTGTGATTTTTATATTTGCATTATGGATGCCAATATCTTTATTTAATGTGGCATTTTTTAAGTTAAATATTTGATTTAATGGAATAGAAAAAGAAATACTGCCGATACTGCCTGTGGGTATTTGTATGTTGTGTGCGACAATAGTTGCAGACCCCAGTAAACTGAAATTTATATTACCATTAATTTTCGTGTCGATACCGGTTTGTTCATATAACTTTTGTTCCAACATAGGCTTCATATTATTCAAGTTAATGAACGGTGGAATACAAACAATACTGATGATTGCGAGTCCCAATAATACAACAATTGTCCAAAAAAAGCGACGTTTATGTCTCGGTTTTATTTTCATTCTCTAATCCCTTGTATTTTGATTATAGTGTATTATATTAGTGTTTGTGAATAAAAAAAGTATTTTTAATCTTGAAAGTGATTACGCCCCAATGGGTGACCAGCCAACAGCAATTGCTGAATTGGTTGATGGGGTTAATTCTGGTAAAAAATCTCAGGTTTTATTAGGGGTAACGGGGTCTGGAAAAACGTTTACAATGGCGAATGTTATTGCGGAATTATCGCGGCCGGCATTAATAATGGCGCCAAATAAAATATTGGCGGCACAATTATATACTGAAATGAAATCGTTTTTTCCACATAATCATGTTGAATATTTTGTTTCTTACTATGATTATTACCAGCCCGAAGCGTACATCCCAACAACTGATACATATATTGATAAAGATGCGGCGATAAATGAACAATTGGATAGGATGCGCCACAGTGCGACTCGAGCAATGTTAGAAGAACGCGATGTTGTTGTTGTGTCGTCTGTGTCGTCTATTTATGGTTTGGGTTCGCCGGAACAATATTCTTCTATGCGTGTGGTGTTAAATATTGGTGACAAGGTCGGTGTTCGTGATGTTGTAAATGCTTTGGTTGATATTCAATATAAACGAAATGATGTTGCGCCGTCACGTGGTGAATTCAGGGTTCGTGGTGATACATTGGATATATTTCCATCACATTCTGTGGATATGGGGTGGAAAATTTCTTTTTGGGGTGATGAAATAGAAGATATTTGGGAATTTGATACATTAACAGGGGCCAAGTTACATAAATTAAATCGTGTTGTCGTTTATCCAAATACACATTATGCAACACCTATGCCGTCGATATTACAGGCAATTGGAAATATTCGGCATGATTTAGACGAAAGGTTAAAGTATTTTCATAATCATATGAAATATATCGAAGAACAAAGACTTCGTGAACGTGTGAATTTTGATATTGAAATGATGGAATCAACTGGGACATGTCGTGGAATTGAAAATTATTCACGGTATTTAACAGGCAGATTGCCAGGACAGCCACCACCAACATTGTTTGAGTATTTGCCAAAGGATGCAGTTTTATTCATAGATGAAAGTCATGTAACTGTGCCACAAATTGCGGCTATGTCACGTGGGGACAGGGCGCGTAAAGAAAATCTGTCACAGTATGGATTTAGGCTACCTTCTTGTATTGATAATCGTCCGTTGACTTTTGATGAGTGGGAAGCATTACGTCCACAAACTATATTTGTATCAGCGACACCGGCACAATGGGAATTAGAACAATCAAATGGTGTTGTGACTGAACAAGTTATTCGTCCAACAGGATTATTGGATCCAATATGTGATGTGCGACCCATAGAACACCAAGTTGATGATTTGTTGGGTGAATTGAAAAAAATACAAGGTCGTGCGTTGGTTACAACACTGACGAAAAAAATGGCGGAACAATTAACAGATTATTTAAATGAAAATGGTGTTCGGGCACGTTATCTGCACAGTGATATTGATACATTGGAACGTATTGAATTGTTGCGTGAATTACGCCTGGGAAAATTTGACGTATTGGTTGGAATTAATTTATTACGTGAAGGTTTGGATGTCCCAGAATGTGAAATGGTTGCAATTATGGATGCAGATAAAGAAGGTTTTTTGCGTTCAACACGGTCGCTGATTCAAACAATAGGGCGGGCTGCGCGTAATGCGAATGGTCGTGTAATTTTATATGCAGATAATGTTACTGAATCTATGCGCGAAGCATTGGATGAAACTGCGCGTCGTCGTGCAATTCAAATGAAATATAATACGGAACATGGTATTACGCCAAAGACAGTGACCAAGGCTGTGTTCAGTGAAGTTACCGACACAAATGAAAAAGTTGATAAAAAACGCAAATATGTATATAATAAGGATGGCGTGTGGGATGCGGAATCTATGCGTCGAGAGATTGCTGCGTTGACCAAACGTATGAAAAAGGCCGCCGAGAATTTAGAGTTCGAAGAGGCCGCCGCAATTCGTGATACTATTAATAAAATGCAGGATGATTTATTGTTGTTGGAATAAAAGGATTGATATATGCAGGAAATAATTTTGCCAGATTTAAATGCAACACATACTTGGGCGCGTGAATTTGCCAAGACTTTGCATGCACCGGTAATTGTTGCGTTGCATGGTGATTTGGGAATGGGAAAATCAGAGATTGCACGTACAATCATTCGGGCACTGCGTGGTGAAAATACTGTGGTCCCCAGTCCAACGTTTACAATTGTTCAAAATTATGATGGAATTTCGCATTTTGATTTGTACAGAATTACTGATGCATCTGAATTAGAAGAGATTGGTTTGCCGTACGCGGTGCAAAATGATATTACATTGATTGAATGGCCGGATGTTGCGGCGGGGTTATTACCTGATAATACAATTCATGTTTATATATCGTCTTGTGGTGCGGAATGTAATAATACAGGTCGTAAAATTTGTGTTAAATAAATATATGTGACTTATTATTTCTTTAATAAACTTTGTACAGCCAATGGGAAATCGGTCGCGTTTTTAAGGTAAGAACCGCTGACTAATAAATCGGCACCGTTGTTCCAGCATTGTTGTGCTGTATCAGCATTTATTCCACCGTCAACAGATATTACATATTTTAATCCGTGTTTTTTACGTGTTACAGATAATGACAATATTTTCTGTAATACAGATGTATCAAATGTTTGGCCGGCGGCCCCAGGTGTGACGGCCATGATTAAAACTTCGTCGATGTCTTTTAACATTGGAATTAAAATTGATAATGGTGTTTCTGGGTTTAATGCAATACCAGCACGACGCCCGGTTGCACGAATGCCACGCAGTGCCGCATGAACGCCAGATGTGTTTGCCGATAATATAATTGTATCAGCACCAGCCTTTATTGCGTTGGCCGCCCATATAGCCGGGTTTTCTGTCATTAAATGAACGTGCAAGTGTGCGTTTGTATTTGCACGAATTGTTTTTAATTCTGAAATTCCACCGGCAACCCTGTCCACATAAAAACCATCCATAATATCAACGTGAATTGTTGATATTCCCCCAGATTCAAATAGTTTGTATGTTATTGGACTCAACATATTAAAACATAGTGTTGATGGGGCAATTGGAATAAATTTTGGTTTTTGCTTTTTTTGTTTTTTAGCAAAAAGTTTTTTAACCTTGTTAATATATGCAGTGTGTTTTTCAGCGCGGGCAATATATGCATCACGGGCAGGTTTTTCAGCATCCCAAATATAATCGGATAGCGCGGTTATTGTTGCGTCGGCGTGATAATTGGTTGTTGGTAATCCAAATGCATTTTCAACAAAATCAACACACCCATCAATTTGCGTTCCACCGCCACTGATAATTATTCTGGTTGGATTAAATTCGGCAACGTATTTTGATGCGGTTTCTTTGATTGTGCCAATAATTTCAACAACGCGAGGAACGATAACATCATTAACATCACCCCGTGAAAAATCGTATGCTGTGTCGGCAGGAACCATTCTGTCCATTGCGCGTGGAATTAAATTCGCAGTCATACGTTTTATTCTTTCTGCTTCGTCAAAATCCAGGTGCAAAGAGTTTGTTAAATCGATTGTTATATTTGACATACCCATCCCGATTTTTTCGTGCCAACAAACCCCGGTATCATTCCAAATAGATAATGATGAAAATTCAGCCCCCAGATCGATAAATAATACAGTTTCACCAGGTTTGCGCAATGTCATACTTTGTAAATACGATGGATCAAACAGGCCATTATATTGAATATGTGCCTTGTGCAAGAAAGATACGATTTCGTTTAGACGGTTGTTTTCATAACAAATAACACCAAATGTTGAAATTAATTGATGGTCTGTGTGTCCCACAGGTGTTGTTAAATTACGTGCAGATGGTATATCATAATGTAACGGTAAAATGTGAATTGGTGAAAAACCGTTTGGTATATCAATTTTTGAAATTTGGGAACGAATATCGTTTTCTGTGATTTTATGTTCGCCGTTCCATAATGTGTTTTGTTGCGGTTTTAAAAATACAGATTTTCCAAAATTACCAGTTATGTATGCAGATTCAAAATGTGTCCCCAGTTCGTGTTCTAGATTATCAATAACAGATTTTATCGCAAATTGTTGATTAAAGTTATCGCACATCGCGGTTGCAGACTTTGCAATTTTTCCAGAACAAACACGATGGGCAATACCGCGAACACAACTGGTCCCTATATCTAAACATAAAAAGCAAGAATCAAACAAATTCATTTTGTTATCTCACCAATATACGGGCAGGGTCGCGCATATCAATTACCTGGATATCACGTCCCAGTATATTATGATTTTTGTTTATTGTTATCAAACTCGCAATCGCATATGCAAAATCATTTTCTGGTAATTTTATAGTAATTCCGCCAGTTGTGTGTATATTCCAACGGCGATTTTCGATCCATTCTATGTAATCAATATCTGCCAGCATATCATTCGCCGCGTTTGTGATTTCTGTTATATTATCAGGAACTGGGCCACGGAATAAAACCGCGGATGTTGGGCGATCTGGGGATGGATTGTTGGCGATTGTGCCGTCGTCAGATAATGGGAAATAATTTTCGCCGTCGGTCCATGTTGCCACAAAATGATGGTATGATACATGTATTATTAAATTCCCATTTGGCATACGACGAACAGCGGAATCTTTGACCCCAGGAACAGATAATATATTTGCGTTCAAGTTATCCAAGTCAATGGAATAAAACGGTGTGTTTTTTGGCATGGATACCGCCGCAGATAATGCGGTCATATCTTTGTTACTGACGTCTGCAATAATTGATGTTTTATGCAGGCGGGCCATTGAACCGTGCCCCATACCGACCATAATTATACGTGACGCAAAATATATTGCCAAAATGATAGCAATACAAAAAGATAACCAAAACCAGAAAGAACGCCTCATGCTTGGCATTATAACATATTTTTTACTAATAAGAAAGCAAGATAAAATATTTTTTATATAGCGCGTAGCAGGTACCCACGACGAAGCATACAACGACGGTATGCACCGACGGTTTTGGATGCCCTGTTTCGTGGAACAGACATTAGTGACCTTTGCCCAATATCACGATATTCATTTGATTGGAATGTGACCCAAATTCCGTCCCAATTTGGCAGTTGGTCATTTTGATTTGATGAAAGTAGTCGTGCAACGCGGGAACGTGGGGTATAATCGTGGTCCTTGATCCCCAGGCAAGATTTATGATCGCGGACAAATTGTTCGGTGGTCACGGCGTCATTTTCCCAATTTAGTATAGTTGCGTCATCAATACTGCCCCGATTGGCAGATGCACAGGCCGTTAAAGCAAGTAATAAAGCAATTTGTTTTATTTTCATATTTTATATTATAATTTATTTGCGTTCGGGTGGCAATAGTTTTTATAATGTAAAAAAAGAGGAAGGGAAAAGCGATGGCTATATCTGTTCAAAATTTTATAAAATTGGCAAATTTCTACAATCAAATGCTGGCCACTATGGCGGCTATTTGTGTGGAAAAAGGCGGTATTGCGATGGAAAATTATGTTGGACGTTTCTTTGTCGCAGATACATTAGAATATATTGTTGAATATGGTAAACGTTTGATGAAGCAGGGTAATGTCCCAGATGATGTCGCCAGGGTTATAAAAATTTTTGAAGATCGGTTCGAGTCTGTTAAAGATTTAGTAACCCCGACTGAGAAACCTATTTATGAAATGACATTGGAAGAATTTGAAAAAATTATGAATATATAGTACATACAACTATAAATGGAGAAAGAAATGAAAAAATTTTTACTATGTGCTTTGGTTTTATGTTTGTGTGTAGGATGTCAACAACCAAAAGACAATGTTCAGCAATATGATACAATCCAAGTTGTTGAAAATGTGGTGGTAAATGATCATTCTGTGCCAATTTTTCCTAAGAAGGCCGCTTTGACAACCGATACAGCACAGCGGTTTTCAATAGAGTTGCCGATGCGTTGCACGGTTGATTGGGATAGTCAATCTGTGTTGTCTGTTGTTCCAGAAGAAAAAATCGAAATTGTGCGTTTGGGTATTGGTGATGATTTGCCAGATTTGTCTGTGAAAAAATTTAAGTTCAAAGATTTGACTGTTGGGGCGGCTTTAAATAAATTGTTGGCTGGGACTGATATATCTGTGGTTTTAGATGAACAATTGGTTGAAAAGATATCTGGGGATGTTGAATCTGGGACTTTGGCAGATAGTGTTGATTTTATTGCCAAGATGGGACGTGCGTATTATTCGTATGATGCACAAACAGCTGAAATTCACTTGAAACATCGTGCAAAGTGGATGATAAAAATGCCAAAAGATGAAGCTATAATTATGGCATTGTTGGATGCAATGCATGGTGCGGATATGCGAAATCTGTTGGTTAATTGGCAAGATAAAACGGTTATATTCGAAGGCGATAATCAAACAGAACGTGATGTGTCCAGAATTATTGCAGATATGGGTACAAAAAAGCATATAATCGCATGGGATATGGATGTTTATCGTGTGTATCCAAAAACAAATAATCCAATTATTTGGATGAATATGTTGCCTGCGTTCGGTAAAAATAATGTTAAAATGTCAATTCCGGGGGTTGTTGGGCGCGCTTTGGTCGTTGGACCGGAAATTAATACAAAAACATTACAAGAGTTTTTATCGCAACAATCTAATGTGGTGTTGATTTCCCAGGGGACTTTTTCAATTCCAAATGGTTGGCAATCCAGATTTGATATTGGTCAATGCAGTAAAGAAGATAGATTGGAAACAGATTTGATTGTTGGTGCCACAGGTAAATATGGCGATATGGGTGGGTATAAAAAAATAGATGCTAAAATTGTTTTAACAACCAGCAATGGTGAATTGACTTCGTTTAATATTCCATCCAGTATCGGTGATAATTACGTGATTATTGGTATTCCAACACATTCTTTTGTGACAACGCCGGAAACATTAATCAGTCCTTTTGCGGAATTGGTTGTATTTATGTCGCCACGGTTGGTGTCAATTGTTGATGAAAAAGATAATAATGTACCATTGGTTGGTGATGATTTGCGTGAATTTTTAAACGAGTAAGGAAAAAGTAAATGTTGTTTTCAAAATTAGAAAAGAAGGTTGCGTACAGATATTTATGGGCCAAAAAACGTGGGTTTGGTTCTGTGGTATCATGGGTGTCTTTGATTGGTATTATGTTAGGTGTGGCAACTTTGATAGTTGTTATGTCTGTGATGGGCGGTTTCCATGATGTGTTGTTGGGTCGTATTGTTGGGATGAATGGTCATATTGTTGTGTATCATCAAGATGGTGCGATTTCTGATTATGATTATTTGATAGATAAAATAAAACAAAACAAAGTTGTGATGGCAAATGCAACGTCTATTGTACCAGTTGCCGAAGGCCAGGTTATGGCGACCGCCAAAGGACGTAATTCTGGGGCGATGATTCGCGGTATAAATATGCGAGATTTAATTTCCAAAACAAATGATGGCGCACGTTTCTATGGCAAGGCATTAAGTGAGGTTAGGGATGGTGAGTTAGTTATTGGTGCAAGTTTGGCCCGTAATTTAGGTGTAACTATTGGGGATGAAGTATCGTTGGTTTCTGCGAATTCTGCAACACCAACACCATTTGGGTCCATGCCACGTATTATGGCATATCCTGTAAAGACGTCGTTTTTTATGGGAATGTATGAATATGATTCTGGGTATATATTTATGCCGTTGGCAACAGCGCAAAAATATCTAAATATTGGTGATTCTGTGACGCATATAGATTTGTTTTTAAAGAACGCAGAAAATACAACAGCGGTTCGTGAATCTTTGATGCGTTTGTTACCAGATGGATTTATTGTACGTGACTGGCGCGATTTAAATCGTGGTTTTGTTGGTGCGTTACAAGTTGAATCAAATGTTATGTTTCTGATTTTAATGCTGATAATAATTGTGGCTGTGTTTAATATTGTTTCGTCACTGGTTATGTTGGTCAAAGATAAATCCAAGGATATAGCAGTATTACGTACATTTGGTGTTTCTCGTAAATCTATGATGAAAATATTTATGTTGTCTGGGACGACAATTGGAATTATTGGTGCGACAATTGGGACTGTGTTGGGTACGGTTATCGCGATTTATATAGAACCAATTCGTAAATTTTTCCAATGGTTAACAGGACGTGATTTGTTTCCGGCTGAACTTTATTATTTGTCTGAATTGCCATCGCGTGTCGAATTTTGGACTGTGTTTGGAATTGCGTTGATGGCGGTTGCACTCGCATTTTTGGCAACATTATATCCTGCGTGGAAGGCTGCAAACACAGACCCTGTTGAGGTGTTAAGGAATGAATAAGCCTTTGAGTAAAAAGTTACAGTTTTATATTTATAAAATGGCATTTAGTTCTTTGCCATTCGGTGGCAGTGTTTGGAATTCTTCGGCCAAGAATTTATCTGATGCGTTACAAGAACGTGGTATAAAAACAAAGCAAAAATTATTTTGGCAATATAAATTACCTGATAATATGAAATCGCAACAGTTTATGAATAAAATTGCGATAACACATTTTTATGAAAAATTTTTTACAAATTTTTCAGCAGATGTTTTTCATGATAAAAATTTAACTTTATTGGAAAAAATGCAAATTATGCGTTATGTTTGGCAAATGCGTCGTGAAAATAAAAAGAATATTATGTCGTCGTGGGCCGATGAAATAAAACGTAATAATCCAGTTTTGGCAAATATAAATCCAAAAAGTGTGTCTGGGTTTGTGTATGGCGCTTTGTTTGGTTTTGCACCTGATGAAATTAAATATTTTTGCGATGTACACAGTACGCGTGATTTAGATGCAGAAAATAAAGTAATAGATAAGTTAGATAAATTAGGTATAAAAACAACATATGTGTTGGCGCCTGGTACAGCAAAAGAGATAATTACGGCATTAAATCAAGAAAAAAGGTAGAATAGATATGGCAAATATATTAGATTCTTTGTCGCCAGTTTCACGTAGAAAGATTGTTTTATCTGTACGTGATATTAAAAAGATTTTTATGGAAGGTGGGCAACCTTTGCGTGTTTTAACTGGTGGTGGTTTTGATTTGTCGGCTGGTGAAATTGTTGCTTTGGTTGGTCCGTCTGGATCTGGAAAATCGACTTTGTTGCAATGTGTTGGTTTGTTGGATAGGCCGACATCAGGTAGTATTTTAATTGATGGCAGTCCTGTGCATAAAATGAGTGAAGAACAACGCACAAATATTCGTCGTAAAAAAATCGGTTTTGTTTATCAACGTCATAATTTACTTGCTGATTTTACGGCATTAGAAAATGTTATGATGCCGATGTTGGCAAATGGCGTTCCCGAAGATATGGCAAGAATTCGTGCTTTTAAATTATTAAAAGATGTTAATGTTGAACACAGGGCATCACATTTGCCTGGTGAAATGTCTGGGGGTGAGCAACAAAGAACGGCTGTTGCACGTGCATTGGCAAATAATCCTGAAATTATTCTGGCTGATGAACCAACGGGTAGTTTAGATCCAGCACATGCATCGGCTGTGTTTGATTTATTATTAAATATTGTACGTGAACACAAAATGGCTATGTTATTTGTGACACATGATATGGAATTAGCGGCACGTGGCACACGAAAAATTACTATTGTAAATGGGGTGGTAAATAAGCTATAATATAATTATCAAAAGGAGAGAGAAATGGCGGTAAAATCTGGATTTTCAAAAACAAAAATTTGGTTGGTTTTTGGTGTGTTGTTTGTTTGTGGTTTGATGGTTGGTGTTGGTATTGCAAATTGGGTGCATTCGGTTAAGGCAAATATGAATGTTGATGTGGAACAAAAAATTGATGAACCTAGGTCAGTTAGTGATGGTATTGTAAATATTGTTCGTCGTGTACAAAATGAAAAAAATGATGAAACTTTGACAACGTGCCAGACAGTAGAAAGAGTGTTGTTGAACAAATTACGTAATACTGAATATTGTAATGATGTTAAACAAGATTTAGAAATATATAGAAAATTAGCAACGTATGGTTGTGAAGAAAATTATGAGAAATACTCCCAAGAAATTGAAAATAAAAATGCAATTTTGGATGTTGCATGTGACGGTTTTGTTTTTGATGAATATATTGGATTAGATGATGATGTGTATAATGATGATGGTTTTTCATCTAAATCTGGATGTGAACAAATAGAGGAAAGTTTAAAGACAAGGTTGCCGAATGGATATGCAAAGGTATCTGCGGAGCAACGTATTGAACGGGCTAAAATTTTTGCAGTTATGGCGGAACGTGGTTGTCCGGAAAATAATGAAAAATATACAGAAATGGCAAAGCGAGAGTTAGAGATTGCACGTGCTTTGCGTGATGATAATTTTAATGAAGATGATACAATTGAAGTTGTTGAAACTTATAAACGTTTAAAAATGCAAAGGGATGCCGAAGAGGTGTTTAATAAAGTTAGAAAACTGACAAATCCAGCAATCGACTTTATTATGCAGATTGAAAAAATTATTAACGAATAGGTGATGGAAATGCGAAAGACTATACTTGCTATGGCGCTGTCTGCATTGATTCCAGCTGTTTCTATTGCTGTGGCCCAGGCAGAAGATTATGATGACGAAGATATAGAATTTGAAGAATACGAAGAAGACGAATTCTTTGATGATGAAGATTTCAGCGATGATGAATATACAGACGAGGAAACAGAAACAAATGTGAAAACATCAGCAGAAAATCGTAATGTCACATCCAGGGTAACATGCAAAGATATTAAAAAAGAAATGGACAGGTTGAATGCGATGGATGTATTGGATGAAAATGCCGAAGCGCGTTTGGCCGAATTAAAAACATATAATCGTTCTCATTGTATGAAAAGTGCGTCTGGGCGTTTAGCTGGGCGAAAGACGGTTAATATAAATGTTGATGTGGATGTAAATCAAACGGATAGTGATGGCATGTGCGATACACCTGATGCGAATGGGTGTTGTCCTGGGGAAAGTTATGTGAATTTAGGTGCCCAAGGTTTTAATTGTTGTACGGCTAATAATGAACGTTGTTTTCCACCAATGCAACTGAAGAAAGATTTTTCGTTGTGTGATGATGGGACCAAGCCTGATAAAAACGGATGTTGCAAGGGTGAAAAATATACAAACTTGGGTGATTTAGGGTTTAATTGTTGCCTGGGCGACGGGGTTACGTGTTTCCCACCGATTAAATAAATTTTTGTTCTTTTTTACATATATGTATTTATGTTATAATTATGTATTATGAGAAAAAGAATATTTGCAATATTTTTATTGTGCCCAATTGTCGCGAATGCAGGCACATTGGAATTGGACAATGCATTGCGTGCCACGTACAAGGCATGCGTTGGCATTGATGAGCAACTGAATGATTTAAAGAAAATGGCTGGGATAAATACAGCGGTAACTGCGGTTGGAACCGGGTTGGGAATTGGTGCCACTGCGGTCGGTGTTGTCAAGTCAAGCAAAGATTCATTAGCAAGGGAGAAAATAAATGAAATTTATACAAAAGAAAATATAGAAAAATATCATTTATTTTCTGATGAGGCTGAGTTGAACAAATTTGCAGCGGCATTTAAAAACTGGGCCGAAAGCGAAGAAGGCAAAGAATATACTGATTTACGTGATAAATCTAAAAAATTGGGCGATTGGCGTACAGGGTTAATGGCTGGTAGTACCGCAACGAATGTTGCTGGTGCAATAATCGCTGGCAAAAATAAAGTTGATGAAGATTTGCAAACCCAGATAAATAACTGTAAGGCATCTGTCAAAGATTTACGTAATTCAATATCCCAGGCCCGTGCCGAAGGCAAAGACGTGACCGAGGCAAATCAAATAGTTGCGGCATGCGGTCAATATGAAAACGTTGACGTATCAAAAATCAATACGCGTGGCAAAGGCGCAATGGTGTCATCGATAATAGGTACCGCGACGGGTGTTGCGGGGACTGCGACATCTGCGGTTGCGAACAGTGAAA
>Ga0310696_10000210_pt1 | contig 99178 bp, 74 predicted proteins | sample AusTroGonzalo_MG_4_FD_203885 | JGI IMG/M metagenome (GOLD analysis project Ga0310696, IMG submission 203885) | Bovine rumen microbial communities from tropical cattle in Woodstock, Queensland, Australia - Gonzalo_02 (v2) (version 2) | ecosystem: Host-associated > Mammals > Digestive system >...
TAGGGAGGGAGCGGTTACCGTTGACCCTGACAATTCATCCAGTCTAATACATTCTGCTCCCTCCCTCACAGGGAGGGCGGGGGGTGGGTCTTTGGCTGAGTCTTACAACGGCATCCCCTTCTCCTCCATCATCGCGAAGTACTGGGAGCTGTTCAACGACGGCAAGGAGCCTGTGGAGGGCGACCGCAATGTGCTGACGTTTGAGCTGGCGATGACGCTGAGGAGCATCTGCGGCTATGACCTGGAGCGGATGATGTGGGTGATTCCGAACTATTGGAGACTCACCCCCGACCCCTCCCGTAAGGGAGGGGAGGGGGCTGGCGCGAGGACTTCCCGAGGACAAGAAAGTCTCCCCTCACGGGGAGATTTAGAGGGGTCTTCCGAATACCGCCGCACGCTGGAAAATGCCCTGAAGGAGCCGCGAAGGGGGATGCCCTACCGCCTGAAACAAGTCCTCGCGGCACTGAAGGCGCAGTCGGGCGTGAGGGCTGCCGGAGGTACGATGACCATGCCGCCGCCGATGCCGAAGCGCCTGCCGCCGCTGCTAAGGCTGCTGACGAAAAACGTGCCGGAGTTCTACAAGCCTGCCGTGGCAAGCACGGTGTTCCCTGCGCTGGGTGCCCATCTGCACGGCGTGCGCTTCCGCTACTGGGACAACGTGGAGCACGAGGCCACGTTCATGAATGTGCTGATAGGCCGCCAGTCCATCGGCAAAGGCACCATCAAGAAACCCATCGAGTTCATCATGGAGGACATACGCCTGCGCGACATCCCCAACCGCCAGCGCGAGGCGGAGTGGAAGCAGAAGAACCCCGGAGCCAAGCAGAAGAAGGATCCGCGGCCCACGGACATCTGTATTCAGATGCTCATCGACAACCTGACGGATGCCGTCTTCAACCAGCGCGTGGTGGATGCCCACACGAACGGCCAGCGCTACATCTATACCTTTGTGGATGAGATAGAAGCGCTGAAGAAGGTGACGTCCAGGGGCACGGTGGACGAGGTGGGGCTGCTCATACGCAAGGCCTTCGACAACTCGCTGGCCGGGCAGGAGCGCGTGGGAGCCGACTCGGTCAGCGGCATCGCCCCGCTGCGCTGGAACTTCAACGCCAGCACCACCCCGCCGAACGCCCGCAAATTCCTCGCGAAGATGGTCAACGACGGCACCGTGAGCCGACTGGACATCGCCACCATCATCAATAGCGACGACGACGACGGCACGATGCCCGTCCTGGGCATCTACGACCACAGCTTTGCCGAGGAGCTGAAGCCCTACATCGACCGCCTGGAGGCTGCCAGCGGGCTCATCGAGTGTTCGCAGGCGAAGCGGCTGGCGCTCGACATCTGCCAGGAGAACCGCGACTCGGCACGGCTCTATGACTCGGAGGCTTACCGCGTGCTCTCCTACCGCGCCAACGTCATCGCATGGCTCAAGGGCATGGTGCTCTACGTGGCTCACGGCTGCAGGTGGTCGCGCGAGATTGCCGACTTCGTGCGGTGGACGGAGCAGTACAACCTCTGGTGCAAGATGCTCTACTTCGGGCAGCAACTGGAACGCGAGCTGCGCGAGGAGGTGGAGATACAGCGCCAGTCGGGGCCACAGAACCTGCTGGCCTTGCTGCCCGACGAGTTCACGAAAGAGCAGTACCGCGCCATGCGCCGCAGCCAGGGACGCACGGGCGACGGCGACACTACCCTGCGCGTGTGGCAGAAGCGTGGCTACATCGTCTTCGACGAGGTCGGCGGACGATACTGCAGGACAGAGGAGTACAAGCGAAAAGTCGAAACGCTGAAATGAACGTTATGACAGCGATTCAGAACACCCAAGAATGCTTTGTGCAGCTCTGGCTACGGCTGGAGCGCACAAGGCGCCTCCTCTGGACACAGCACAGACGCTTCTGCCCGCGCCACATCCTGAAATCGTGGTTCGGACTACGCGCCACCGACGACTTCGTCTGGGAGGTGTGCCATCTGGCTACCCTCGACGAGCAGAAGCCCCTCTGCGGCTGGGAGGAGCTGCCGCCTCCTACGCTCTACCCGCGCCAGCACCGCGAACTCCTGCGTGCCGTGGTGGCTGTGAGGACGGGCATCAGCTTCTACAAGATAGACCTCCGCGCCCTCGACACCGCCTACAGCATCGCCTTCCCGCGCAGCACGCCGCTCAACGTGAGAAAGAGAAAGCGACAAGAGACGTGAAGCGTTACAGCGTTACAGTGTTACAGTTCGAAAACAGATGAATCCCGCCACCATCCTTGCTCGCGCTTCCGTGCAGACAAAAATTTGCACAGAGGCGCGTTTGTGTGTCAAAAAGGAAGGAAAAAGAAACGTCTGCTTGACAAATATCAAATATAACATCGGATAAGAAAACAAAATGATATTGTTTCCTTGATTGTTCAAGCATAATGTCTACCTTTGCCCCCGATTTCATTGCAATGTGACACAAACAGGACGCTAATTAAAACATTTAAGGTATGAAGAAGATTGAAGCAATTATCAGGAAGACAAAGTTTGAGGACGTGAAAGAAGCGTTGCTCAGCTCGGACATCGACTGGTTTGAGTACCACGACGTACACGGCATCGGCCAAAGCCGACAGGAGCGCATCTACCGTGGCGTGCAGTACTCGACGGATGTCATAGAGCGCGTAGCAGTGACCATCGTCTGCCGCGATCAGTTCGTAGAGCCCACCGTGAAGGTGATTATCGACACCGCTCATACGGGCGAAGTCGGCGACGGCCGCATCTTCGTTAGCGACATGATTGACACTTGGAGCATCCGCACAGGAGAACACGGAGACACGGTATTGAGGGATAAGAAATAGACCCCCTCCCCGCTCCCCCTCAAGGGGGAGAGTGGTTACTTTCAAGAATCATTATATAAACTTAGAAAATGACCCTGTAGCCCTTCAAATAGCAAGACATTCTACTCCCTCCCTTGAGGGAGGGTGAGGGGTGGGTCTTCTTATAATTATGAAAGAATTAGCTTTATCATTAGATACTGTATGGATGTTGTTGGCAGCCATGTTGGTGTTCTTCATGCAGCCCGGTTTTGCGCTGTGTGAGGCAGGTTTCACGCGCGGAAAGAACACGGTTAACATCCTCTTTAAGAACTTTGTGGATTTCATGTTCGGTTCGCTGCTGTTCTGGTTCGTGGGCTTCGGCTTCATGTTCGGCTCGGACGGCGCTGGCTTCATCGGTATGCCCAACTGGGGCGACCTCAGTTTCTACAATGGCGACCTGCCCGTGGAGGGCTTCCTCATCTTCGAGACGGTCTTCTGTGCCACTTCTGCCACCATCGTCAGCGGTGCTATGGCCGAGCGCACCAAGTTCTCTATGTACGTCATCTACAGCGCCATGATTTCGCTGTTCATCTATCCCATCGAAGGACACTGGACGTGGGGCGGCGGCTGGCTCTGCAACGATGCTGCCGACAGCTTCATGATGCGGACTTTCGGTGATGTGTTCCATGACTTTGCCGGTTCTGCCATCGTACATTCTGTAGGCGGCGTGCTGGCTCTCATCGGTGCCATCGCCCTCGGTGCCCGTCGCGGCAAGTATGCTAAGGACGGCAGCAGTCGTGCTATCCCCGGTCACTCGCTGACCCTCGCAGCCCTCGGCGTCTTCATCCTGTGGTTGGGTTGGTTCGGTTTCAACCCCGGCTCACAGCTTGCTGCCTCTGGCGAAGTCAACCGCACTGCCATCAGCCATGTATTCCTGACCACCAACCTGTCAGCCGCAGCAGGCGGCGTAGCCACGATGTTCCTCACGTGGTTGAAGTACAAGAAGCCGTCGTTCTCCCTGACGCTGAACGGTGTGCTGGCCGGTCTCGTGGGCATCACGGCAGGTTGCGATGTGGTGTCGCCCGTTGGCGCCGTCATCATCGGTCTCGTCTGCGGCACCGTGTTGGTCTTCAGCATTGAGTTCATCGACCATCGTCTGCACATCGACGACCCCGTTGGTGCCAGTAGCGTTCACGGTGTCTGCGGTATCCTCGGAACACTGATGACGGGTCTGCTGTCTGTTAGCAGCGGCGCTCTCTACGGCCACGGCTGGGGCTTCTTCGGAGCCGAAGCATTCGGCATCCTCGTCATAGACCTTTGGGCTGCCGCCTGCGGCCTCGTCCTCTTCTACGGTATCAAGAAACTGCATGGCCTTCGCGTTCCCGCCCGCATCGAGGATGAGGGATTGGATGTGTACGAACATGGAGAATTGTGTTACAACTAAAAAAGATTTATCACTATGAAAAAGATGTTGTTGTTTACATTTGCTTTGCTCTGCGGAGCAACAGCCGTCAAGGCACAAGATAAAGTTTCTGCAACCCTCGGCGCCGACCTCGTAAACCAGTACATCTGGCGCGGTCAGGACCTCGGCAACGTATCGTTGCAACCCACCCTCGGTGTAGAGTGGAAAGGAATCAGCCTCAGCACTTGGGGTAGCGTGGGGCTCACCAATGCCGCAGACACAAAGGAGCTGGATCTCACCCTCCAGTACACCTACAAAGGTTTCAGCGTAGGAGTGACAGACTACTGGTTCTCCAACGGCAGCTACTTCCAGTACAAGGCACATAAGACCACTCATATTTTCGAAGCAGGTATCGCTTACGATTTCGACTTCCTGAGTGTAGCCTGGTACACGAACTTCGCCGGTGACGACGGCACGAACGCCGACGGCAAGCGCGCCTACAGCAGCTACTTTGAGCTCTCGGCACCTTTCCAACTCGGCGGGCTCGACTGGGAGGCCACTCTTGGCGCAGTCCCTTGGGAAACAACCTCCTACGGCAGCAACGGCTTCTGCATCACCAACGTCAGTCTCAAGGCCACCAAGGAGATTCAGTTCAAGAACGGCTTCCAGCTCCCCGTCTTCGCAGGGCTCACAGCCAACCCTCGTTCCGAGAAACTCTACCTCCTCTTCGGACTCTCATTCTCTTTTTATAAATCCATTTTATGAATACCAAGTACATCTTCGTCACGGGCGGCGTCGTTTCCTCGTTGGGAAAAGGCATTATCTCGGCCAGCATCGGTAAGTTGCTGCTGGCACGCGGCTACAAGGTCACCATCCAGAAGTTTGACCCCTACATCAACATCGACCCGGGGACGCTGAATCCCTACGAGCACGGCGAATGCTACGTGACCGAAGATGGCATGGAAACGGATTTAGACCTGGGCCACTACGAGCGCTTCACGGGTATCCGCACCACCCGTCACAACTCCATCACCACTGGTCGCATCTACAAGACGGTCATCGATCGCGAACGGCATGGCGACTACTTAGGTAAGACGATTCAGGTGGTGCCGCACATCACGGATGAGATAAAGAGGAGAATGCTGAGAGGCCTCACCCCCGGCCCCTCTCCCAAGGGCGAGGGGAGTATATACTCTCAAGGTTTTGATTTATCGGAAAAAGTGACCACTCCCCTCTCCATTGGGAGAGGGGTTGGGGGTGAGGCTTTTGACTTCATCATCACCGAAGTCGGTGGCACGATTGGCGACATCGAAAGTGCGCCGTTCATGGAAGCCATCCGACAGTTGCGTTGGCAACTAGGAAGGGATGCGGTGTGTGTGCACCTGACGTATGTGCCTTATCTGAAAGCTGCCGATGAGCTGAAGACGAAACCTACACAGCACTCGGTGAAGGAACTGCAGAGCATGGGCATTCAGCCCGACATCCTCGTTCTCCGTACGGAACGCCACCTCGACGATGCAATGCGTCTGAAGGTGGCATCGTTCTGTAATGTCGATTTGGAGTGCGTGGTGCAAAGCGAGGATATGCCCAGCATCTATGAAGTCCCTGTGAATATGCAACGACAGGGCCTCGATGCTGCCATCCTGCGCAAAGTGGGAATACAAAGCCTCACCCCCAACCCCTCTCCCAAAGAGAGGGGAGTATATACCTCTTCTGATGAAGAATCAAGTGTCAAAGGTTATCACTCCCCTCTCCTTTGGAGAGGGGTCGGGGGTGAGGCTGGTATGGCCTCTTGGTATGCCTTCTTGGAGAAGCAACGCAACGCCACCAAGGAGGTGCACATCGGTCTCGTTGGCAAGTACGACCTGCAGGATGCCTACAAGAGCATTCGCGAGAGCTTGAATCTGGCAGGCATCTACAACGATGTCAAAGCTAAGATTCATTTTATCAATAGTCAGGAAATTACCCCTGAGAACATCGCTGAGAAACTAAACGGCATGGCGGGCATCGTCATCTGCCCGGGCTTCGGCCAGCGCGGCATCGAAGGCAAAATCATCGCTGCCGAATATGCCCGCACCCACGACATCCCCACCTTCGGCATCTGCTTGGGTATGCAGATGATGGTCATCGAGTTTGCCAGGAATGTGTTGGGGTATAAGGATGCAACGAGTAGAGAAAGCCTCACCCCTAATCCCGGCCTCACCCCCGACCCCTCTCCAAAGGGAGAGGGGAGTGATTACCATTGTGTAATTGACCTTATGGAGGAGCAGAAGAATATTACGCAGATGGGCGGCACAATGCGACTGGGAGCTTATGAATGCCGATTACAACCTGGAAGCAAAGCTTTTGAAGCATACTCACAGTCAAAACTATCTACTCCCCTCGCCTTTAGGAGAGGGGCTGGGGGTGAGGCTGCTGGGGGAGAGCCTGTTGGGGGAGAGTCCGGTCTTCTCATCTCTGAGCGCCACCGCCACCGCTATGAGTTCAACAACCAATACCGCGACGAGTACGAGGCGGCGGGTATGAAGTGCGTGGGCATCAATCCTACCGCAGATCTCGTGGAGATTGTGGAGATACCAGAGAAACGCTGGTATATCGGCACACAGTTCCATCCCGAGTACTCTTCAACGGTGTTGCACCCGCACCCGTTGTTCATGTCGTTCATCAAAGCTTGCTTGATGTCATAATATCGTAATAACGTAATAACGCAAAAATGGAAGAACTCAAGCATGAATGTGGTGTAGCGCTGGTTCGCCTGCTGAAGCCGCAGAGCTACTATGAACAGAAGTACGGCACGCAGTCGTACGGCCTGAACAAGCTCTATCTGATGATGGAGAAGCAGCACAATCGCGGTCAGGAGGGCGCGGGCATTGCCTGCGTGAACATGGATGCACCCGTGGGCACGGAATATATGTTCCGCGAGAGAGCGCAGGGCAAGGATGCCATCACTGAAATCTTTCAGCGAATGAATAAGGGACAATGGACAATGGACAATGATACCGCAGGGCCCAATTATCCATTATCCATTTTCAATTGTCAATTATACATGGGTCACCTGCGCTACTCAACCACAGGCAAGAGCGGTATACAGTATGTGCACCCCTTCCTGCGCCGCAACAACTGGCGGGCGAAGAACCTCTGTCTGTGCGGCAACTTCAACATGACCAACATCGATGAGATATTCGATAAGATCGTGCAGCAGGGTCAGTCGCCGCGCGTTTACAGCGACTCCTACATCACATTAGAGTGGATGGGACACCGTCTGGACCGCGAAGTGGAACGCTGCTTCGTGGAAGCGAAGGAGTTGGGGTTGGAGCATACGGACATTACGCGCTATATCGAAGAACACGTGCAAATGGCAAATGTGCTGCGCACGACGATGGCCGACTACGATGGCGGCTACGTGATGTGCGGCATGACGGGCAGCGGGGAGATGTTTGCCATGAGAGATCCTTGGGGAATACGGCCAGCCTTCTGGCACAAGGACGACGAAGTGATTGCGGTTGCCAGTGAGCGTGCCGTCTTGCAAACAACCTTCGACCTTACTTGCGAAGATGTCAAGGAGTTGCCGGCAGGACAAGCACTCATCGTACACAAAGACGGCAGTTCCTCTTTGGAAACAATCCTGGAGGCAAAGCCTCAGTCACGTTGCTCGTTTGAACGCATCTACTTTAGTCGTGGCTCCGACCGCGACATCTATCACGAACGCAAGCAACTTGGCCAACAACTCACGGAGCCCATCCTGAAAGCCGTCGATGGTGATACCGAGCACACCGTCTTCTCCTTCATTCCCAACACTGCTGAGGTGGCTTTCTACGGCATGATGGAAGGTCTACGGAATCAAGGCTTAAAAGTTCGCAGTGAGAAAGTGGCTTGGAAGGACATCAAACTACGCACTTTCATCACCGAGGCCGGTTCGCGCAACGACCTCGCCTCACATGTCTATGACATCACATACGGTTCGCTGCGCCCCTATGAGGACAACCTGGTCATCATCGACGACTCTATCGTTCGCGGCACAACCCTGAAGGAGAGCATTTTCAAGATTCTTGACCGCTTGCATCCCAAGAAGATTGTGATGGTCAGCAGTTCGCCACAAATCCGCTACCCCGACTATTACGGCATTGATATGGCGCGATTGGAGGAGTTTTGCGCCTTCCGTGCCACTATTGCTCTCATCGAGGAGCTTGGCATGTGGCAGCTAATCAACGATATCTACGAAACTTGTCTTGCAGAACTCCGCAAGCCAAAGGACGAGCAACAGAATTGCGTCTGTGCTCTCTATAAGCCTTTCACTGTAGAGGACATCAACAAGAAGATGGCAGAGATGCTGCGTCCCGCAGGAATGCAAACACCTGTTGAGTTCGTTTTTCAGAACATAGAAGGTCTTCATGCAGCCTGTCCCGACCATCTTGGCGATTGGTACTTCACAGGTCGTTACCCGACTCCTGGAGGCAACCGGCTCGTGAACCAAGCTTTCATAAAGTATATAGAAGAGAAACAATGTAAATAAATTATATTATGTGTGGAATCGTATCAATCTTCAACATCAAGCAGCAGACACGCGAATTACGTGACAAGGCTCTGCGCATGAGTAAGAAAATCAGGCATCGTGGACCAGACTGGAGCGGCATATATTGTGGTGGCTCAGCCATCCTTGCCCACGAACGTCTTTCCATTGTAGACCCAGAGAGCGGCGGGCAACCCTTGTTCTCGTCCGACAGGAAACAAATCCTTGCTGTCAATGGCGAGATTTACAATCATCAGGAGATTCGTCGCCGCTATGCAGGGCAATATGAGTTCCAGACGGGAAGCGATTGCGAAGTCATACTGGCATTATACAAAGACAGAGGCATTAACTTCTTGGAGGAATTGAGCGGCATCTTCGCCTTTGCTCTCTATGATGAGGAGCACGACGAGTTTCTGATAGCCCGCGACCCCATTGGTGTAATACCCTTATATATTGGGTACGATAGCGATTGCAAAGTGTATGTAGCCTCTGAGCTGAAAGCCCTCGAAGGCCAGTGCGAACGCTACGAACCCTTCCTTCCTGGTCATTATTATTGGAGCAAAGAGCCAGGTATGAAGCGTTATTACAAACGTGATTGGTTCGATTATGATGCTGTGAAGGACAACTCTTCCTCGGTAGAAGCTATTCGTGACGCTTTGAAAGATTCCGTGAAACGTCAACTGATGAGCGATGTTCCTTATGGTGTGCTGCTTTCTGGTGGACTTGACTCTTCCGTTATCTCTGCCATTGCCGAGAAGTTCAGCGAGCATCGCATCGAAGACAACTCGCAGACTCGGGCTTACTGGCCTCGCCTGCACAGCTTCGCTGTAGGCTTGAAGGGCGCTCCCGACCTTGCAAAGGCAAAGCTTGTGGCCGACCACATCGGCACCGTTCACCATGAAATCAACTATACCATCCAGGAAGGACTCGACGCCATTCGCGACGTTATCTACTTCATCGAAACGTACGATGTGACGACCGTTCGTGCCTCGACGCCGATGTATCTGTTGGCTCGCGTCATTAAATCCATGGGCATCAAGATGGTGCTTAGTGGTGAAGGAGCCGACGAGATATTTGGTGGCTACCTTTACTTCCATAAGGCACCAAATGCGAAGGCCTTCCACGAAGAGACCGTCCGCAAGCTCTCGAAGCTTCACTACTACGACTGCCTTCGTGCCAACAAGAGCCTCTCAGCCTGGGGCGTCGAGGGTCGTGTGCCTTTCCTCGACAAAGAGTTCCTCGATGTTGCCATGAGGACAAATCCCGAGGCAAAGATGTGTCCAGGCTCAACCATAGAGAAGAAGATTGTTCGCGAAGCGTTTGCCGATATGTTGCCTGCGGAGATTGCATGGCGACAGAAGGAACAGTTCAGCGATGGCGTGGGCTATTCTTGGATCGACACACTGAAGAAGATTACCTCCGAAGCCGTGACAGACGAGCAGATGGCACACGCCGCCGAACGTTTCCCCATTAATCCGCCACTCAACAAAGAGGAGTATTACTATCGCAGCATCTTCGCCGAGCACTTCCCCAGCGACTCCGCAGCGCGTAGTGTGAACCAAGAAGCTTCTGTCGCCTGTTCCACTGCCATCGCCCTTGAGTGGGATGCTGCTTTCAAGAATATGAATGACCCCAGCGGAAGAGCGGTCAAGGGGGTTCACGAACAAGCATATTAGACAATGAAAGAAGCAAGACTGATACTCGATGACGGAACCGAGTTCTGCGGTTGGTCGTTCGGTTACGAAGCTGATGCCATTGGCGAAGTCGTATTCAACACAGCAATGACGGGCTATCCCGAAAGCCTAACTGACCCAAGTTATGCTGGACAGATACTGGTGATGACGTACCCGCTGGTGGGGAATTATGGGGTACCACAGACCCCCTCCCCGCTCCCCCTCAAGGGGGAGAGTGGTCACCTACCAGATTTCACAGAGAGCGACAGAATTCACGTGAAGGCGCTTATTGTTGCCGACTATAGCGAGCAGTATAGCCACTGGAATGCAAAGGAATCACTTAGCAGTTGGCTGAAGCGCGAAGGCATTCCGGCCATCACGGGGATTGATACACGTCGCCTCACTAAACTGCTGCGCGAACGTGGTGTGATGAAAGGGAGAATAAGCCTCACCCCTCGCTCGGCCCAACGGGACGCTCGATACTTCGAGAACCCCTCTCCAAAAGGCGAGGGGAATGATTATTGTGAAGACTATGGCACCATCAATTGGGTGGAGAAGGTGAGCTGCAAAGAGGTCATCACCTACAAACCGACTGTGAAAGAAAAAAACTCTGAGTTCTCTATTTCCTCTGCGTTCTCTGTGCCACCAAGGGTGGTACTTGTCGATTGCGGTGTGAAAGCGAACATCATCCGTTGCCTGCTTCGTCGAGGCGTAGAGGTCATCCGAGTACCTTGGGACTACGACTTCAACCAACTTGACTTCGACGGCCTCTTCCTCGCCAACGGTCCCGGCGACCCAGAACAATGTGGTAAGACAGTAGAACACATCCGCACATTCTTACAAAACGAAATAGCAAAGGAAAACACTCCCCTCGCCTCTGGGAGAGGGGGTGGGGGTGAGGCCATTCGTCCCCTCATGGGCATCTGTCTCGGCAATCAGCTTCTGGCACGTGCCGCTGGAGCTAAGACATACAAGCTGAAATATGGTCATCGCAGTCACAACCAGCCTGTACAGCAACTAGGCACAACAAAGTGCTTCATCACCTCGCAAAATCATGGATATGCCGTCGATGCTTCGACATTGCCTGAGGAATGGGAACCCTTGTTTATAAACATGAACGACGGCTCCAACGAGGGCATCCGCCACAAAACCAATCCCTGGTTCTCTGCACAATTTCACCCCGAAGCCTGCAGCGGCCCCACGGATACAGAGTGGATGTTTGATGAGTTCGTATCTATGCTGACGCATAGCACAGAGAACACAGAGAATACAGAGGAAACAGAGAATACAGAGGAAACAGAGGACACAGAAAAAGAAACTATTTCCACCTCTAACACGAATGACTCTGTGTCTTCTGTTTCCTCTGTGCGCTCTGTGTTGCTCCTGGGCTCAGGAGCATTGAAGATTGGGCAGGCAGGCGAGTTCGACTACAGCGGTGCGCAGGCGCTGAAGGCACTGCGTGAAGAGGGTGTGAAGAGCATCCTCATCAATCCCAACATCGCCACCGTGCAGACCTCGAAGGATGTGGCGGACGTGGTTTATTTCCAGCCCGTAACACCTGAATTCGTTGAGCGAGTCATCGAGAAAGAACGACCTGACGGCATCCTGCTCTCCTTCGGCGGACAGACCGCGCTTAACTGCGGCGTAGAGCTCTACAAGAAAGGTATCTTCGAGAAGTATGGCGTGAAAGTCCTCGGCACACCAGTTCAAGCGATTATTGATACAGAAGACCGCGACCTCTTTGTGAAGCGCCTTGACGAGATTGGTGTGAAAACTATCAAGAGTGAGGCTTGCAACACCGTAGAAGAGGTGCAGAAGGCAGCCCATGAATTGGGCTTTCCTGTGATACTTCGTGCAGCATACGCTCTCGGAGGACTTGGTTCAGGCTTCTGTGATAATGACGAGGAGCTGCAAGCTCAAGCAGAGGAAGCGTTCTCCTTCTCCTCGCAAGTCCTGGTAGAGAAATCGCTGAAGGGCTGGAAGGAGATAGAGTACGAAGTGGTACGCGACCGCTACGACAACTGCATCACGGTCTGCAACATGGAGAACTTCGACCCGCTGGGTATCCACACGGGCGAGAGCATCGTGGTGGCTCCCAGTCAGACACTCACCAACAGCGAATACCACAAGCTGCGTGCCCTCGCCATCAAGATCATCCGACACATCGGTATCGTGGGTGAGTGCAACGTGCAATATGCCCTTGACCCCAATTCCGAAGATTATCGTGTGATTGAAGTCAATGCCCGACTCTCCCGCTCATCGGCACTTGCCAGCAAAGCAACTGGCTATCCCCTGGCCTTCGTCGCAGCCAAACTTGGCCTCGGCTACGGACTCTTCGAGCTGAAGAACTCCGTCACCAAGACTACCAGTGCCTTCTTCGAACCTGCTCTCGACTACGTCGTCTGCAAGATCCCGCGCTGGGACCTCTCTAAGTTCCACGGCGTGAACCACGAACTCGGTTCTTCGATGAAGAGCGTCGGCGAGGTGATGGCTGTCGGACGTACCTTCGAAGAGGCCATTCAGAAAGGTCTCCGCATGATAGGTCAGGGTATGCACGGCTTCGTGGATAACAAGGCACAGCACGTCACCGACGTTCCCGGAGCTCTCCAGCACGCCACCGATACGCGCATCTTCGTCATTGCCAAAGCCATGCTGATGGGCTACACGGTGGAACAGATTCACACGTTGACAAAAATCGACCGTTGGTTCCTTCAGAAGCTCAAGCACATCGTGGACATCAACGCTCGACTTTCAACTTTCAGCCCTGAACTCCCAACGATGGTTGAATTCATGGAGCCGCTGGAGCTCATCGAGTACCTTGAGGCCCCCGAGTTCGTGAACCTCCTCCGCGAGGCTAAGGTCTATGGCTTCTCCGATTTCCAGATTGCCCGCGCCCTCGGTCTTGGCGAGACACGCCCGATGGAACAGGCCGCCTTGATGGTCCGTGCTTGGCGCAAGGAGCTTGATGTCGTCCCCACCGTCAACCAAATCGACACCCTCGCCGCCGAGTACCCTGCCCAAACCAACTATCTTTATTTGTCTTATCTCTGAAGAACATAATAAATCAAGTCTCGAAGCGTTATTAAATAAGACAAAGTCGTAAAATCATTAAATCATTAAATATCATTATGTGTGGAATTGTAGGTTATATTGGTACAAAGTGTGCCTATCCTATTTTGATTCAAGGTTTGAAACGTCTGGAATACCGCGGTTATGACAGCGCCGGTGTGGCGATGATTAGCGACAGCGGCGACCTCAATGTGTATAAGGCCAAGGGAAAAGTTGACAACCTGACAGAGTTTTGTAGCGACAAGGATGTATCTGGCTGTGTGGGTATTGCCCATACGCGCTGGGCAACGCATGGCGAACCTTCGGCACGCAACGCCCACCCTCACTATTCGAGGAGCCGCAATCTGGCCATTATCCACAATGGTATCATCGAGAACTATGCCGACATAAAGACGAAACTTCAGGCGAAGGGTGTGGAGTTCAAGAGCGACACAGACACGGAGGTGCTCGTGCAACTTGTGGAGTATATCATGGAAAAGAAGAATCTGTCGCTGCTCGAAGCCGTGCAGGTGGCCTTGCATCAGGTCATCGGTGCCTACGCCATCGCCATCGTAGACAAGCGCGACCCGCGCCAGATTGTTGCTGCCCGCAAGCAGAGTCCACTGGTGGTGGGCATCGGCAAGGATGAGTTCTTCCTCGGCTCTGATGCCAGTCCGATTATCGACTACACAGACCAAGTGGTCTATCTGGAGGATGGCAACATCGCCGTCATCCGCTTGGGTGAAGAACTGAGAGTGATAAGTATTCTTGGTGAGGAACAGGAACTGAATGTAAAGACGGTGGATATCGACCTCGGCCAGATAGAGAAGGGCGGCTACGAGCACTTCATGCTGAAGGAAATTTTCGAGCAGCCGGAATGTCTGAAGAACTGTATGCGGGGACGCATCAATGTTGAGGGCGACCACGTGACACTGTCGGCCATGATTGACTACCGCCAGCAACTGCTCAATGCCAAGCGCATCGTGATTGTGGCCTGCGGCACCTCGTGGCACGCCGGACTCATCGGCAAGCAGCTCTTCGAGAGCCTCTGCCGCATACCGTGCGAGGTGGAGTATGCCTCGGAGTTCCGCTATCGCAATCCCGTAGTTAGCCAGGACGATGTGGTGATAGCCATCTCCCAGAGCGGCGAGACGGCCGACACGCTGGCCGCCATCCAGTTGGCCAAGGAGCAGGGAGCCTTCATCTACGGCATCTGCAATGCCATCGGCAGCAGCATACCGCGTACTACGGACACTGGAACATACATCCACGTTGGTCCTGAGATTGGCGTCGCCTCTACCAAGGCCTTCACGGGCCAGGTCACCGTACTCTCGATGCTGGCTCTATGTCTGGCCAAGGAGCGTCAGACAATCTCTGAAGAGCTATACCAACAGATGGTGAAGGAGCTGACTCTGATTCCCGATAAGTTACAGCAGGCGCTAAAAACCAACGCGCAGATTGAGCGTCTGGCACCCATCTTCACCTATGCGAAGAATTGCCTCTATCTGGGTCGAGGCTACAACTATCCCTTAGCCCTCGAAGGCGCATTGAAGTTAAAGGAAATCTCCTACATTCATGCCGAGGGCTACCCCGCTGCAGAGATGAAGCACGGCCCCATCGCTCTCATTGATAGCGAGATGCCCGTCTTTGTCATTGCAACACGAGACCATCTCTATGAAAAGGTGATAAGTAACATTCAAGAAGTTCGTGCCCGTGGCGGTCGCGTCACAGCCCTCGTCACCGAAGGCGACACACAGATACAGGATTATGCCGACCATGTCATCACTCTGCCCGACACCCTCGAATGTTTCCAGCCCCTCATCGCCTCAATACCCCTACAGCTCCTCGCTTACCACATTGCCGTCTGCAAGGGCAAAGACGTTGACCGCCCTCGAAATCTTGCAAAAAGTGTCACGGTAGAATAACGACAACCATTTTTTGACTGAGGCTGTGTCAATGAACGACACAGCCTAGTCTGTGTTTGGTAGAATCTCTCGCGAGCCTTGCGCGCTCCGCGCAAAGCCCAAAACAATCCGGGCCGGCAACCCACATCGTTGCCAGCCCGGACGGCCATTCTTTATATCGTTGTGCGCCGTGGCGATCACTCCACCTCCCCGGCATCCACCGTCTCCGGCTTCCCAGCCTCCGGCTCCACGTCCTCGCCGCCCTGCTTCTTGCGGCTTGCTGCCAGCTGAGCCTCCAGCAGGCGGATGTCCGAGTTCAGCACCTTCTCCAGCTGCAGCAGCTCCTCCGTGGGATTCACCAGCAGCAGGGCGTTCAGGAACTGGATGAGCTTCGTGTAAGCCCCGTCCACCGCCAGACGCGCCTCGCGCAGCTCGCCCACGATGTAGTCCGCCTGCTCCGTCGAGCGGTCGGCCATCAGCTGCTTCAGCTGCGCGTTCTTCGCCTTCAGCGTCTCCACCAGCGCCGTGAGCCCCATCAGCTGCAGCGCCGCCACGTGCTCCGTGCCGTCCAGCACCTGGAACATGTTCAGCAGCTTGGCCGTCTCGGCGATGCGCGCCTCCGTGGCGCGGAACTGGAAGTCCTTATACACCTGCGCCACCAGTTTCCCCGCTGCCGAGCGCGCCGCGTCGGGCAGCTTCGCCCACTCCTCGGCCACGCGACGGATGCAGTCCGCGTAGGCATCCCGCTCGTCGTCCAGCTGCTTGATCTCGTCCGTCTTGAAGCTCTTCAGCGACTGACGGTAGGCCGCATCCTCGCGCTGGAACTTCGTCATCAGGTCCTCAAACAGCGGGCGCACGCCCACATTCTCCTGCGCCACGCTCGTGGCCCCTATGCGCTCCAGCGTCTTCATCACCGTCTCGAAGTGGAAGGCGTTGGGCAGCTTGTTCAGTGAAATGATTTTGATTGCCATTTTCGTCAAAATTTAGAGTTTAACAATGTTTTTATTTCTCGCGAGCCTTGCGCGCTCCGCGCAAATGCTTTTTCATTTTCAAACATCCTTGCGCACACTGCGCAATCCCGTTTTCGTTCTGAAACGCCCTTGCGCACGCTGCGCAAACCTCTTTTTATTTCAAAACACCCTTGCGCGCTCCGCGCAAGCCTTTTATTTTTCCATTTCGCGTTTGCGCACTTCGCGCAAGCGTTTTCTTTTTTGATTTTACCGTTGCGTTTATTCGTCAGTCTGTAAATGTTTATATGACACCTTAAATTCGTTTGTATATTGCAAACGGCAAGTGCTTGTTGATAATGGCGAGGATGTGCCAGCGCTTGGTGACGTACGCCTTGGTCTTCTTCCTGCGAATGGCAGCGATGATTTGGCTGGCGACTATTTCGACGGGCATCACCCAGAAGAGTCTTTCGCCTTTTGCCATCGCTGTATCAACAAGACCGGGGCGGATGTCGGTGACGCAGATATGGTTGCCACTCTTGTATGCCTTCTTGCGCAGAGCTTCCATGTAGTTGATTTGGTAGGCTTTCGATGCGCTGTAGGCGGGAGCCATCGGTTCACCGCGCAGTCCGCCAGCCGAGGTGATGGCAACGAGGTGGCCGTGGCCTTGCTGCTCGAAGATATGGTAGAGCGTGTCGATGACAAATGTCCAGCCCATGACGTTGGTTTCGATGGTCGGACGCTCCACGGCGTAGTCCAGCGAGGCATTGATGTCGCCCGTCCCCGAACAGACGATGGCGAGGTCAATGTCTTTCAGTTCAGCACGGAGGGCTTCGATGGCTCGCGCTATTTTCTCCTGCTTGGTAATGTCTGCTGTGGCGGTGAAGGTCGTGTCGGGATGCTCTTGCCGCAGTTCGTCAAGCAGATGTGTCCGTCGGCCAACGATACCGATGCGGTTGCCGTCAGCAGCATATTTCTCGAAAAGTGCTCTGCCAATGCCAGAGGTTGCTCCAATAATAATGATGTTTTTCTTGTTCATGTCTTTAATAGATGAAAGAGTTTACTATTTTTCCTGAACCAACTGTTCCTTTATTCTTTCAGTTAGAGGAAACATGCCCGAATACTTCTTATAATCTTCTTGCAGCATTTCTGACGAAGATAATTCTTTCGTGTCTGTATATTTATATTCGACGATGTAGAATATATCTTCAACATCAATGTCCCTTACAATATCTTCCTTTTTGTGGGTCAATGTCAGATGTCGATAACTATTGGAAGACTTTAAATTAAAGACGGAAGGAGCATCAAAATCATTATATCGATATAGCTCCGTCTTGTTGTATTTCGATAACACTTGCGTGTACCCGAAAAGATTTGTAACAAGAGTGCTTTTGGGAAACAAGGCATCTATAGACAAAAGCATTTCGTTTTTGTCAGGACGAATCTCGCAAGAGCCTATTGATATAGAATCCGCATAGATAAAACCTGATTCGATATTTCTCTTTTTATCACGCATTGTTTCTTCATATAAAGTGTTCTTGCTGAGAAACGGAAGAGCCATGTACCTGTCGCCAATCATCATGCTTCGTTTCTTCTGTGCAATGTCCTGTCTCTTTGACATAAAGTAATTCGTTTCGATATTACCGTAGTGAACCTTTTTGCTTTTGGTGTCGACAAAGAATTCCCGTATTCCGTCCATATAATATTTCAGACATGAATCTACATGTTCTATACTCCTAAAGTACACTTTACAGTGATAATACTTCTTTTTCTTTGCCGTAACATTGACTTCTGATATTGTATAAAATGATGGAGATAGGAAAATGATGCTATCATCATAATAAACGAGACTCTTGGGCTCATAGCTTATATGAGAAATGTGATATTCGACGCCTTTCTGAAGATTAATATTCCCAGCCATGTCTGAGCGTCCTATTACTGTTCCATTAGCATCGTAAACAGTAGCATAGCTAACAGGATTCGTGGTCATGCTGTCTGCCAACATCACTTGCTGGGCAAATCCCACTAATCTGGTAAGGAAAAGAAGTTGAATTAAGAGAAGATATTTCATACTGCAATTTCGATTCGTGGAATTCATATTATTTTGCCACAAAATTACATAAAGTCCCACGAAAAAGCCCACGGCAAAGACTGGAAATCTGATGCCGAGGGCGAAAGACTGAAAGTAGTTTCAGAGTTTTATTGTTGTTGGGTGTCGAAAGTGATGTCTTTTCGGATTTTGGACAACATCTGCGGGGTGATGTTGAGGAAAGAGGAAATGGCGTTTAGCGACAAATGGTCAACGATTCCGGGACAACGGCGCAACAACAGCTCGTAATACGAAATACCCCACCCAACAAGACTGAAGAAAGTGTCTGCCGAGGTGAAAGTCTGAACAAGTTCTGGGATTTTTGGGAATTATAGCTCAGAAAAAAGCTCTTCAAACTGCTCCTTGAACCACTGCGGAGGATTGTCGACAACCTTGTGCGTCTGGTTCTTGCTGATGTGCAGGGCTACGATGTGACCGTAGTCGCTGTTGCCGTCGATGAAGGTGAGGTTGTCGAAGAGACGAAGGTGCTGCTGCGTATTCTTCAGCCCCTCGTGGAAGTTGAAGCGGATTACATCGTCGGTAACGTCGTGACCACCCGTTTGAACACGGTGGATGACACGGCTCACGCTTTCGTCCTCGTTGCGGAGACCGAAATAGCAAAGGGAAATCTTGAAGTCCGCGGCGCGGAAGTCCTCAATCATGTGCAGTACAATATCGCTAGAAAAGTTGGTCTCAAAGGCGAAGTCCTTGTGCTGTTCAAGTGCCTCGCTCTTCTGTTTTTCCAACTGCGAGGCAACGGTTCCGCTCACCCAGTGGTCGGGCCAGTCAGGATGCTCGCGACGCAGGTCGAGCATCAACTTATCGCCGTCGAACGACTTGGCACTGACGTAGAAGGGACAGAGGCGGCTCTTACCAGCGCCGTTCGGTCCAGCGATAATTGTTAATATCGTGAAATGAGATAAGAGTAACGTCCTTTGCCTGGAGCGGCGGTGCGGCGGAGGATATGGTAGGTGCGGCTGCGGCGGTCGAGAGCAACGTGATCTTCGCTACCATCCGGATTGGCCAGGTAAGTGTTTCCGTCGTTGTCGAAGAAAGGTACGGAAACGCCACGGCGCCATGAGTCGGCATAGATGCGCTCAATCTCACGGCTCGCCGCAAGGTTGGCCTCGCTGGCCATCTGGCCGTTGGGCAATTCAATAATATCAATGTCTTTATATGTGCACATAATCGCTTCCTTTTATCGTTTGACGGTGCAAAGGTACAACTTTTTGCGAATAATATTCGTTTTAGCCTTACCTTTTACATATTATTAGTCGAAAAAGTGATGCCTTTGCGGATTTTGGAGAGCATCTGCGGGGTGATGCTGAGGAAAGAGGAAATGGCGTTGAGCGACAAGTGGTCAACGATTCCGGGACAACGGCGCAACAACAGCTCGTAACGCTCGCGGGCCGTGGCACGGTGCAGTTCCAAGTAGCTTCGGCGTGCCTGACAGAGCAAGTGCTCGGCGATGATGCTGCGCAATTCCATCGTCTCCATGTCCTGGCGAAACAATTGCATCAACTGATTGCCCGTGACCCTGAGCACGCGGCTGGGCATCATCGCCACGATGGAAGTCTGCGCCGGGCGTCCGTCGAGACAACTGGGATAGTCGCCCACGTATTCGCCTTCGAATGAGAACCATGTGATGTGCTCCTTGTCGCTGCCGATTTCATGCGTCACGTACTTGAAGCAGCCCTCCGTCACGAAACCGAACCACCGCGACGGATCGCCCTCCCGCTCCATCTGGTCGCCCTTGCGGTAAAAGACCGCCTCCCCCTCCCGCTCGCAGAACTCCCGCAGCGTCTGTAGGTCTAAACTATTATTGCTGAACTTCTGTTCCATCGTCAGTGGTTTAGTATTGCATCATTGCCTTAAAGTCCGCAATTTTCATGATTCTTGTCTGATGGTACTGACCTTCATACTCTACTTGGCGTATCTTACGGCTCTGACCTCGTCCATGATTTCGTCTTCGCTGATGGCGGGATTGGCGGGGCGGCTGCCAACGAAGCGGTCGAGAAGCTGTTCGCGGGTCTCGGCCTGCCAGCCGAACTTGCGGATGAGCTCGCGGAAGAGTGACCAGTCGACGGCCGGCACGTTCACGTAAACGCCTTGGGTTGTTGCTGTAGCTGTCATGATTGTATCGTTTATATCGTTTTCGGGGACAAAGATATAGTTTTTCTTTTATATATCGTTCTATTTGCAAATAAAAGAAGCAAAATGCGGGCGAACGTGCGAATAATTATGTATGCATTGCCGGTAATTGAAAGAAAAAGCCTACCTTTGTGCTCCGTATTACCTAAGCTACTCAATAACAGCATCAATGACAAACGACAAAAGCACCGAAGCCACTGGCAAAGAGTCCAATAAGAAAAAGGCCGCACAAAAACGCAAGAAGCCGCAGAAGAAGGTTTCATACTACGTGAAGCCAGAGAAGATGACGCTGGAGGAGTGGCAGATAGCCCTGCGCCGTCAGGTGGCGCGCGAGGAGAAGTTTGAGTGCCGCCCTGTGGATGACGTGCAGCTGCCTGGAGAATACCTTGTCAGGAATGCACAGAAACAGCAGGTATATAAGGTTGTCTATCGTGGCGCACGCAGTCCGTGGAACTACTGTTCTTGCATGGACTTCAAGACTTCCGGGTTGGGAACATGCAAGCATATTGAGGCTCTGAAGATGTGGTTGGGCGGACAGAAGCACTATCGTGTCCATCGTGACCTGCCGCCATACACGTCTGTCTATCTGTCCTATACAGACGGGAGGCAGGTCCGCATACGCATCGGCGAGGAACATCGTGAGGAGTATGAGGAGCTGGCACGCCAGTATTTCGACAACGACGGCATCCTCAATGAGCAGGGAATGGCTCATTACGACCGTCTGCTGATTGAGGGACGACATATCTCCGACTCGTTCCGCTTCTATGACGATGCCGTTGACTTCATTGTCCAGCAGCGGGAACGCGAGTTTCGCGAACAGCTCCTGCGCAACTATTCCGACCATGACCTTGACCAACTGCTGTCCGTCACGCTCTATCCCTACCAGCATGATGGTGTGCGCTTTGCCTTCAAGACGGGCAAGAGCATCATTGCCGACGAGATGGGTCTGGGCAAGACCATTCAGGCCATCGCCACTGCAGAGCTATTGCGCAAGGAGCGTCTCATCAGCTCCGCGCTCATCGTCTGTCCAACATCGCTGAAATACCAGTGGAAGCGCGAGATCGAACGCTTCGCACATCAGGAGGCACACGTCATCGAGGGCGGACACTTGCAACGCAAATTGCAGTATGCCAAGGACGTACCCTACAAGATTGTGTCCTACCACAGCATGTTGAACGACATCAAGATATTGGGCTCTTTGGACACAGAACTGCTCATCATGGACGAGGTGCAGCGCCTGAAGAACTGGAACACGCAGATTGCCATGGCAGCACGCCGCATCCGTTCTGACTATGCAGTCATCCTCTCTGGCACTCCGTTGGAGAACCGCCTGGAAGAGCTGTACTCTGTGATGGAACTGGCAGACCAGTGGTGTCTGGCTCCTTATTATCTTTTCAAGCACGAGTGCATAGAATGTGACGCAACGGGCAAGGTCATCGGCTACAACAACCTGAACCGCGTGGGCGAGCTGATTCGCCAACGCCTCATCCGCCGCACCAAGAAAGGTGTGGCCCTGCAGATGCCACCGCGTCAGGACAAGAACCTCATCGTCCCGATGACGAAGGAACAGATGGGCATCCATGATGAATACCGTTTCCAGGTGTCGCTCATCGTAGAGAAGTGGCAGCGGATGCACTTCCTCTCCGAGACAGACCGTCTGCGCCTGCTGAAGCTCTTGGCACAGATGCGCATGGTCTGCGACAGCACCTACATCCTCGACCAGAAGTCGCGCCACGACACCAAGGTCGAGGAGACCATGAACATCCTCGACAGCCTGTTCAGCCAAGGCGATGACGAGAAGGTGGTCATCTTCAGCCAGTGGGAACGCATGACACGCCTCATTGCAGCGGAGTTGGACAAACGCAACATCGGCTATGCCAACCTGCATGGCGCCATACCCTCGCGCCAGCGGGCAGACCTTATCCGCGACTTCTGCGACAAGCCGGAATGCCGCGTATTCCTCTCCACCGATGCCGGCAGCACAGGACTGAACCTGCAGGTGGCAGCGACCATCATCAACCTCGACCTCCCATGGAACCCCGCAGTGCTCGAACAGCGCATCGCCCGCATCTACCGACTCGGCCAGCAGCGCAGTGTGCAGGTCATAAACCTTGTCTCAGCCAAGACCATCGAGGAGGACATGATAGGCAAACTGCGGTTCAAGGCCGCCATGTTCGAGGGTGTGCTGGACGGCGGTGACGACCGCGTCTTTGTCGGCGACCAGTCGAAGTTCCGCCAGATGATGGACACCCTCAGCGAGGTCATCAACGAGCAGGAAGCACAGCCGGAATCGCCTCAGGAAACCATAACCGAAGACGAACAGGAAGCTCAGATTGCTCCGCAGCCTATGCCGGAAGACCCGGTTCTGAGCGACGAAGCCGACAATACCCTCACTCCCGACGATGATACAGACAGCCTAAACGACATGGGCGAAACCGCAGGGCAGGTAAGCGCTATCGCGTCCGACGAGTCCACATATAGCGATACGCCACCCGCAGGGGCAAGTCCCGCATCTGGTGTCAACCCTGCCACCTCCCCGCAGGAACTCGTCTCGCAAGGTGTCTCCTTCCTTTCGGGTCTCGCACAAACCCTTCAGTCGCCGAAAGCCACACAGCAACTCATCAATGCCTTCGTCAAGACCGACGAGCAGACAGGAACGTCCACCCTCAGCATTCCTGTTCCCAACAAGGAGACCGTTGCCTCCTTGCTCAACCTCGTAGGTAAGCTGTTTAGTGGGAAATGACGAATTGTCCTATCTAATAATGACAGATATGTCTTCAGGCAGTGACTCTATAGTCTGTTGCCTTGTCTCACTAATGAGACACGGTTTTCTCATTAGTGAGAAAATGGTTTGGTTTTGATGACTTCTGTGACCTCGGTGGTTCCGTTGTCTATGATGTGTCCCATCCTCTAACTACTTTAGTACCGATGTCGTTGTCCCATTGCTACAGAAGAGAGGGGATGAAGCGTGGATTGTCGGCCCAGTACCAATGGGTGTAGCCTGCTACGACGTTCTTGTAGCGATAGAGGGGAGTGGGGATGGGTCCTCCTGTGGCATTCTGTTGGCTGGAGAGACTGGCGACGGAGGGGGGCAGGCTAGTCTCCCGAATGGTGGAATAGTGGAATTCGTGGCCTCGGACGATGATGCCGTTGAGGTTCATCTGTCGGTAGCCGAGGTGCAGGCGGGCACCCTGCATCGTGGCAGAGAAGGGAAGGACGCCGCACATGGGGATGTCGTCGATGTCCCGGCAGAGGTACATGAAGCCTCCGCACTCAGCCAGGATGTGTCCTCCTGCTTCGGCATACTCTCGAATGGCCTGACGAATAGCAACGTTGTCCGCCAACTGCTTGGCAAAGAGTTCCGGATAGCCGCCAGGGAGGTAGAGAAAATCGCATGGAGGCAGGGCGTCGTCGCGAAGGGGGGAGAAGGGGACGATGTTCCCGTGTTCCCGTAGTGTGTCGATATTGGCGCGATAGGTGAAGTTGAAGGCTGCGTCGCAGGCGATGGCAATGGAATGGCTGGAAGTCGGAAGGCTATTATGTATGTCCGTTGACCGTTGTCCAGTCTGGGACGGACGATGAGGGACAGGCGGCAGCAGCGAGGCGGAGAGAGCGTCCACTTCTTCCGCAGCAAGCTGTATGAGCTGTTCTGCTGCTGCTTCCTCCTCGATGCTGAGTCCGAGGTGGCGGCTGGGGATGGCGAGCCCGGGATTGCGATGCAGGCAACCGAGACAGGGGACACCCGCGTCGGTGCAAGCTTTGCGAAGTGTGGACAACTGATGGTCGGAGGCTACAAAATTGAAGACAACACCGGCAATGCGCAATGAGGGATTGAAATGGCGGAAACCGTAGATGAGAGGAGCCACGCTGTAGGCCACAGACTTGGCACTGACCAATAATACCACGGGTATGTCGAGCAGCAGGGCTATTTCTGCCGCACTGCCCCGCATACCGTCGTAGCCGTCGAAGAGTCCCATGGCACCTTCGACGACACATACGTCGGCATCGTCGCCATAGCGATGGAAGAGTTCGCGGACGTGGTCGGCCGAGGACATGAATGTGTCGAGATTCACGGACTCAGTGCCTGCCGCCATCTTATGATACATGGGGTCGATGTAGTCGGGACCGCACTTGAAGGGCTGCACGCGCAAGCCCCTGTTGCGCAAGGCACGCAGGAGGCCGAGAGTAAAAGTGGTTTTTCCGCAACCCGAAGTAGGCGCAGCTATGAGCAGACGAATAGGCATAGCGAGAAATAGAGGAGGGATTCGGTGATTATGAAGGTGGCTCCGCAGCAGTCGCCTGTGTAGCCTTGTATGCGGTGGTGCATCCACAGAAACAGCAATGCGCAACCAAAGGCAGGTAACAGCAACGCCATTGCCCACTGAACGGGCGTGGGGGGCTGGGCGTCGGCCATGAGCAGGAGCACGGCCAAGGGTACCACGGCCAGGATGCAGCTCATCAGCCGTTCTGTCCACGGCGTCGTTGTATAGATGAGGCGGTTCTTGGCCTCGGTGGCGGTGCGGGCATAGGGTAGGAAGTAGATAATGGTGGCGCTGAGGCCTTTTGCCAACGTGTCTGCGACCATTACGCCCAGGGGCGACAGTCCGGCATCGAAGAGTGCTGTGAGCATATTCCACATCACGAGGACATACAGCATAAGGCCCAGGACGCCGTAGGTGCCGATGTGCGAGTCCTTCATGATCTCCAGCGTGCGCTCAAGGGTCGTGCCGCCGCCAAAGCCGTCGCAGAAATCGGCAAAACCATCCTCGTGCAGCGCACCAGTCAGTAGGCAACGTGCGAGCATGGCGAGGGCAACACCCACGTCGACGGGAAGGTTCACAAGGTCGGATAGCCAGAGGACTAAGGCCATCACGCCTCCTGTAATCCATCCTGCCAGCGGCCATAGCGGCACGACACGCTGGAAGTACGTGCTTTCCACGTTGCAAAGACGCCACAAGGGTAGCCGCGTAAAGAACATGAGGGCTGCGAGGGTGCGTTTAGAAATACTTTGTAATCTGTGCATGGCTGAAGTTGTCCATTTCGTTCAACAGGTGTACGGCCGAAGCCAGAATGGGGTAGGCACAGAGGGCACCCGTGCCTTCGCCAAGCCGCATTCCTAATCGGAGCAACGGGTGGGCGTGCATGGCGTTGAGCATGAGGTGGTGTCCCCCTTCGTCGCCGCAATGTCCGAAGATGGCATAGTCGCGCACGGCTGGATCAAGCTGTTCTGCCGCAAGCATACAAGCCGTCATGATGAAGCCGTCCACGAGAATCACCATCCGTAGTTCGGCTGCCCGTAGCATGGCACCGATGGCCGCTGCCATTTCGTAGCCCACGAAATAGCGGATGGTCTTGGCGGCCGACGGGTTGGTACAGGTGGCGTGAAAGTGTTCCACGGCCCTGGTGAGGACACTGAGTTTATGGCGTATGCCTGCGTCGTCGAGACCGCTTCCTGCTCCCACGCATTGCTGCAAGGGAATGTGGAGGAACAGGTGCATCAGCACACTCGACGGAGAGGTGTTCCCGATGCCCATTTCGCCCAGACAGAGGACGTTGGCTCCCCCGGCATGGCAGGCATCGGCTTGTTCGCGTCCGATGGCCAGTGCACGCTGCCATTCTTCCTCCTTCATGGCTGCCTCGTGAAGGAAGTTGCGGGTGCCGTAGGCTATCTTGCGCGGGATGATGTGTGCGTGGCGGAAGGGGTCGAAATCGTAGTCCACACCAACATCGACGATACGCAGTGAGAAGCCGTGCTGGTGGCAGAGTACATTGACGCCGCCGCCACCGTGACCGTAGTTAATCATTTGTTGCCACGTCACTTCGCGGGGTGAGAGCGAGACCCCCTCGCGCTCAATGCCGTGGTCGCCGCCGAAAAGGATGTGGGCGGGATGGTGGAGTGTGGGGCTGCATGTGCCTTGGATGAGAGCCACTTGCATGGCGAGTTCTTCAAGCACGCCCAACGAGCCTTTGGGTTTGTTGAGATTGTCTATTTTCTCCTGAATGGTCGCCTGTATCGTGCGGTCAACGGGAAGTATGTTGAAGGAGATCATAAATGGCAAACTATTATCCGATTGTTTTATCTCTATTCTCGTTGGATTCTGATTTAATTCTTACTGCTATGCCGCTTACCATCAGTACCACTTCGTCGGCACAGGCGGCAACATATTGGTTGAGCCATCCCAGCAAGTCGGCAAAGCGACGTTGCAGGGCATTGGGGCTAGTGCCGCCCAAGCCTATTTCGTTGGTAACGAAGATGAAGGTGGCATCCTGTGAGGTGAAACGGTCGAACTCAGCCTGCATCTCGAAGAGAACCCTGTCCACGTCAGGAAGCGCTGTGGCATCGTCGGGTTGGGCAATGAAGTTAGTGGCCCAGAGGGTGAGACAGTCAATGAGTACCACCCGTCCGCTTACGTCGTGGCGACTGAGCTGGTGTTCCTCTTCGATGTTCGTCCATTCAGGACCGCGACGTTCCTGATGACGGCGGACACGGTGTGCAAACTCCTCGTCCCACACGTGAGCCGTGGCCATGTAGATAGGATTTGGTGTCAGGGAGAGTGCCAGTTGTTCGGCATATATGCTTTTACCTGAGCGCTGACCACCCGTGATGAGAATAATACGCTTCATATCGTATTGTCTTTGATGATTTCGATTTCTATTGTTCCTGTGGTGAAAACTCGCCGACAATGCTCCAGACAATGTTGACGCAACGCTTCGAAGAAGGCTGGAAGCATTATGCTCCACAGCTCGCGGGCCATCTTGATGCCGTTAAGGAGTTTGTCCGCATCAGGAATGTCTGCTTCTCTGGCGACCTCCATTAGGAAGGCAGAATTCATGCTCACTTTGTGCGAGTGGGTGTCAAGGTGTCCTTCGGCCAGTTTGACAGCTTTGCCTATCATAATACCAAGGACTACGTGCTTGAAGCCCAGTTCCGATGCACGTTGCAACGCGGCACCGATGAAGTTTCCATAGTGAATAACACGGAGTTGCGATTCTCTCTGTCGCAGGGCTTCCTCTCCCTTCTTGCCAGAGGCGAGTCCGATGGCCGTGCAACCGATGGCGCGTGCCACCTCTAGCTCACGGCCAATGCTCTGGATGAATGCCTCGTTGGAGAGTGGGGAAACGATTCCCGAAGTGCCGATAATGCTGATGCCATCGACCACTCCCACGCGTTCGTTGAAGGTTTTCTTTGCCAACTCGCGTCCGTTTTCCACGGAAATGGTGATGTCAATGTCTGCGGAAGTCAGTGCCCTCACGCAGGAGATCATCATCTGTCGGGGTACGGGATTGATGGCAGGCTCGCCAACGGGTATGCCTAAGCCTGGCAAGGTAACTTTGCCGACTCCCTCGCCCTGGAGAAAGCGGATGCCGCAACCAGGGGCGGAGGAATAGGTTACATGGGCTGTGATGCGACTGCCTCGGGTCACGTCGGGGTCGTCGCTGAAATCTTTGATGACCGTGGCTTCGCCTGGTGCCACATGTTCGATGTCAACCATGACGCTTTCGCCGTCGGGCAATTGAACCCAGACCGACTCTTCCTCTTCGCCCAATAGTGAAAGCATTGCTGCCTGCACTGCGGCGGTGGCACAGGTTCCAGTGGTTAGTCCGCTGCGCAAGGGAAAAAAATCGGGCAACAGGCGTTCTATGATTCGGCGCAGGCCGTGAGGACCTGTGACGGTGGATTGTAAGCTATTAGGAGCTAAGATGGAGTAAACAGGTCTTTCGACCACAAAGATTTTAATGCCTGCGGCCTTGGCAGCTTCCACCTTCTCCGTGAATCCTCCGCTGAGGCCGCTTTCCTTGGTGAGGATGGCATCGGGATGCAGTTGGGTAATGAGGGAGGCGGTGTTGTCCGAGTCATAATAGACCAGGTGGCTATCGGGGAAATTGACTTGGGAAGCAATGTGGCGGGAGCTATCGCGGTCGAGGATGCGGAACCAGCATTCGTGGCGTTGCCAGAAGGGTTTCAGGCGACCGATGGTTTGGACGCCTGTCAGTGCCAACAAATGTTGTATGCCCTGTGCCTCTAACTGGGCAATGGCGTCGGTATAGTCGTGGCACCAAGTGATGTCGGGTGTATGGGGCGGGTTGATACGGTCGTATCGGATGAGTGGCAAGTGCAACTGGTTTATCACTTCCATAAGGTTGCGATGCAATTCCTCGGCGAAGGGATGAGCGGCATCAATGATGAGGCAGATGGCATGGCTGCGGCAGAAAGCGGAGACCTCCTGTGCGGTCATGGTTCCTATGAGACGCTGGCCGTGCAGCAAAGTCACTTTCTGCTCGTCGCCCCGCGTGCTGTAGAAGTAGGGCTTGGCAGCCTGCTCCAGCACCTCTACGGCCTTGCGTCCTTCAGTCGTTCCTCCGAATACGAGTATCATATATAGTTCCTATTTCAACAAATGATAGAAGGTGGGCTGATAGTCTTCGGGCATCAGCTCAGGGTGGAAGATTGCGAGGAGGTCCGCGAGGAGGACATCTGGCTGAACGGGCGAAAGTTCGTAGTACGGTGTCTCTTTCATGTTGCAGTAGATAACCTTCTTCTCGCGGAAAGCACGGAAGAGCTCATTGCGGGGTTCACTGGCCTTCAGGGCCTCATAGGAAAAGTCGCCCGGATAACTGTTGAGGATGCGCCAATAGTCGGCATTGGCCGCCATGGAATAGAGCTGTTCGAACTCGATATTGACACCGCCGGTGTTGTTGTCCTTGATGATGTAGTCGGCACCAGCATCGCGGAAGAGCTGGGCGAGTGTGCTCTGACCGCCCACGGCATACCAGTTGCCTCCGTGCATTTCGCCGGAGAAGACGGTGGGGAGGGAGGAGTTTGATAGGGACTTTTCCCTCAACTCATTATATCTGCTTTCGATCTCGGAAAAGAGGGAGTCGGCCTTGGCTTCGCAACCGAGGAAGAGGGCGACGAACTTCAGCCACTCAGCTTGACCGAGGGGGTGGAGCTCCTTGTAGCCGAGGTGAGGGATGAGGGTGATACCAGTCTCTTTGATGGTATCATAGCCCCCGCGTTTGAAAGGTGAGATGAAGATAATCTCAGGGTCGGCGGCAAGGATGAGTTCCGGGTCGAAGTTGCCCTCCATGCCAATTTTCACGATGCGGCCATCCTTCACACGAGTACGGATGTCCTTGTTGAAAAGGTTCTTGGTACCTGTGATGCCACGGACAACGTCCAAAGCGTCGAGGGCAATGAAGTTGGAGAGTTGTAGCATTGTCATCACAAGGGTACGCTCCACGGGCACGCGGACTGGCGTATAGCCTTCTAATCCGTTTAACGATGAAGGTTTTTCGTTGAACTCTTTGGGGATAAGGGCAAAGTGGTAGCTGACGGGCATTTTGTCTTCGTCCTGTTGTGGGTCGGCAATATCGACGAGGCGAATGCCATTCTCCATTGTGCGGACGGTGAATCCGCGTGCATAGTGCAGTTCAAGGAGCGTGTCTGCGCTTTCAGCCATATTCAGGGGTAATCCTTTACGGGGATGATTGCCGCAAGAGATAAAGAGACAAGGGATGATAAGGAAAAGAAAATGCTTCATGTTACTCATTGTTGTGACGACGGAACAGTACTGCGGCGATGACTGGAGCACCGACGAGGGCGGTGACGGAGTTGACGGGAAGGGCTCCTTCGAAACCAGGCATCCGTGCGATGAGGTTACAGAGAAGTGCCAAGGCACCTCCGGAGAGCAAGGTGGCTGGCATCAGGATTCGATGGTCGCTGGTGCGGAACAGGGTACGAGCCAAATGGGGAACGGCCAAGCCGATGAACATAATTGGGCCGCAATAGGCTGTGATAATGGCTACGAGGACACCCGAAGAGAGGATGACGAGAGAGCGGGCACGTTGAATATTCAGACCGAGGTTGCGGGCATAAGCGTCGCCCAATAGCAGTAGGTTCATAGTTTTCACAAGCAACATACTTAAAGGTAAGAGTATGGCCATCAGCACCACGAATAGTATCATCTGGTCGCCCGAAACACGGGCAAAGGAACCGAGCCCCCAGACGACGTAGGCCTTGATGTCCTCTTCGTTGGAGAAGAACTTCAAGACCCCGATAATGGCATTGGCCAGATAGCCTATCATCACACCAATGATGAGCAACGTGACTCCTGATTGCACCCGTTGTGCTACCCACATGATTAGCCCCATGACAGCCAAAGAACCCACGATGGCAGCCATGCTCATGGCTACGTCGCCCAAATAACCAAGGCGACTGAGGGCAACGCCGCCCAGCGAGCCAGACATCAATACGACCAAGGCCACTCCCAGCGAGGCGCCATTTGAGATTCCAAGAACGGAGGGACCGGCCAAAGGATTGCGGAACACGGTCTGCATTTGTAAACCGCTGACGGCCAATCCTGCTCCTGCCATCAGCGCCGTCAAAGCCTGTGGCACGCGGGAACTCCAAATGATATTGGAGAAAATGGAGGCGACTCCTGCTTCTCCTGTTACGGGCGGGGAAAGCAGAATGCTGAGAACATCGCCGAAGGGAATCCTTACCGTGCCGAGCAGAAGGTTCAGGACGAAGAGGGCTATGATAAGGCTGACGAGGAAAAGAAAGGACACTGTTTGTTTCATGCTTTACCTTTTCTGAAGAGGTGGGTGAACGCCTGGTTATATAACTCTGACAGTCCTTGGCGGTTGTCTATGGCTTCGCCTACGACGAGCATGGTGGTGAGGGTGAGGTGGTTAGCGTGGACGATGCGGGCGAGGTCTTTCAAGACACCCTGGTAGATACGCTGGTCGGGCCAGGTGAGGTGATAGCAGGCAGCGACGGGTGTGTCTTCAGGGTATTCTTGCAGCAGTTCACGCTGCACGTCATCTACGATGGCTGCGCTGAGGAAGATGCACATGGTCGATTGCGAGCGGGCAAGAAGGTGCAACTGTTCCTTTTCGGGCATGGGAGTCCGTCCTTCGCCACGGGTGAGGATGATGGTCTGCGTGCGTTCGGGGATGGTGAACTGGCTGCGTAACTCGGCAGCGGCGGCAAGGAAGCTGGATATGCCGGGAGTGATGTGGTATTCCATGCCGTGAGCGTCGAAGTATGCCATTTGTTCCTGAATGGCACCGAAGATGCAGGGGTCGCCGGTGTGTAGACGTACGATGAGGTGGCCTCGGTCGTAGTGCTCCAGCATGAGCGCACATTGTTCTTCGAGCGCCATGTCGGCAGAGCTGCGGACGACGGCGCCGGGTTTGTGGCAGTCGGTCAGGGCTTTGGGGACAAGGCTTCCGGCATAAAGGATGAGGTCGGCCTGCTCCAGGAAGCGACGGCCACGGACACTGATAAGGTCGGGGTCTCCTGGGCCGGCCCCGACGATTTCTATATGACCTTTTTGCAGGCGGAGGTGGCGGCGGTCAATAGCGAGAGCGGCTGTCCAATGGTTGCCTTTCACCTTGGGGATAAGCAATTTTCCGTGGTTGGAGCCGAGGATGGCGGCAGCCTCACATACGCTGGGAGTACCGACGTGCTTAGCCACCGTTTCGCTGGGATTGGGTACCTCAACGGCCGCTAATTCCTCTGCTCTAAAGAACACCACTTCCTCTTTGTATTCGTCTTTGAGTATGGCACAGAACTCTTCATCCTCCTTTACGTCGATGGTGCAGTACTTATGGGCGCAGGGCAGGATGCCTTTCTTGGCAAAAGCTGCGTCAATTTCGTCGTAGATACATTCGTAGTCGTCAGGATGATGAGCCAGGCCGAAGCCTATCGTTCCAACCATGGGAACGAAGTGAAGTTCCAGCATCCCAGCAGGTGCCTTGCGTATGAAGGGCGATACGATGATGAGGAGCTTGAATTTACGCGGGTCGGCCTCGCTGATGTCTTGGATGATTGTGACATGTTCGGGCTTGGTGGCTTCCAGGTAGTCGGTGCCCTCGTCGCGAACGTCGAGCAGCAGGACCGTTGGCTGACGGTTGACGAAAGCAAAGATGCAGTCGTTCATTTCATCCTCGCTTGCGATGGGCCAGTCGAAGCGTTTTTCAAGGGTGTCGAGTGCCCAGAGACCAGCCACGTCGCTCTGAGTGGTTATGACTTCTCGGGCGCCAATGGCGGCAGCAATCTCGCGAGTCAGGTCATTGGCACCGCCCACGTGGCCGCTGAGTACGGAGATGACATTCTGTCCGAGGCTGTCTATGCAGACGACGGCGGGGTCAGTGTGCTTGTCTTCGATGAGGGGGACGATAGTGCGGACGCATATACCCATGGCGCCAATGAAGACGAAGGCGTCGTAATCGTTCCAGAGTGTCGCGATGGCTTCGCGACGCACGGGACGGGCGGTGGGGAAGTGGTTTAGCAGGCGGGCGGCGACGGGTTGGCCGGCTTCACTGACTTGGATAATCGCTATTTTCTGCATCTTAAGATTGTTATAGGGTGATTATCGTTGAGCTGTATTTTTGTGGGCGGGTCTTGCCGGAGGCTTAAGTCACGACAGGCCTCGTCCCAGAGTTGGCGGCTGTCTCTCGTGACCTTGGGGGCTACGACACTGTTCATGACGATGACTCCGTCGGGAGCGAGTACGGTGAGAACTTTCTCCATGATTTCCTTCAGGTGGCCGCCGTGGCCGCCGATGAAGACGGCATCAGGAGCCGCCGTGGTACGGCTGCATACACAACAGAAGTCGCCGATGTGGAGGTTGATGCCGGGGGCACCGTGGCGGCGGGCGTTCTCTTGAATGATAGCTTCGCACTCAGGGCGGATTTCGAAGGCTTCGATGTGGAGATGGGGGAACAGGAGGCGGGCTTCGATGCTGACACTACCTGTGCAGGCGCCGATGTCCCAGAACACACGGCGATGCGGTAAGTCGAGGGCTTGCAGGGTGAGCAGTCGGATGGGCATTTTTGTTATCATCTTCTCGCGGCCGTCAAGGAGAGCGAAAGAGGAGTCGGGGAGGCCAAAGGACTTCTGGAGTGAAGAATGAACCGTGGGCGATGAAGGATTTCTTTCTACAATGACGCAGTTGGGTTGGGCGAAATCGTGCTGAGCGGCGGCTTCAAGGGAGAGGGAGTAGACTTTTTCATTTTGAGGATTACCCAGATGCTCTCCCACGTACATATTATAACAGGTGTAGCCGTAGTCAAGCATTCGTTGGGCGATGGTGGCTGGGGTGTGCTCCTTGTCAGTTAGGACACCAATCTTTCCAGCCCGCTCGATAAGGGCGCGGTCGAACTCTGGCCAAGGGCGCCCTGTCAGCGAGACGATATGCATATCATGGTAGGGGAGGAGAAGACGGTGAGCCAGCATTTGCAGGGAATTGAATGTCGGATACACCACAATTTCTGCATCAGGCATCTCGCGCTTGATGGTGTTGGCAAAGCCGAAGAAGAGGGGATCACCGGAGGCGAAGACGATAATTTCACCTCCGACCTTTCTGTACTTCTCGAATACCGCCTCTATCGGTACGGTAATGTCTATCCATTCGGCTTCTTCGGGCAACAGGCGACGCACAATCTCATGGTGTCGCTTGCCACCCGAAAACAGCCGTCCGTTCTTGACGATCGCCAAGACTTCGGGAGGGAAGAACGGCTGTGGGTCGTCGGTAATACCTATGACGATGAATTTCATTGTTCAAGGAACAGATGGTGAGGGGAAGTATGTTTTGTTTATGAATCCGCAGTTGTGGTCAGCGGTGCAAAGGTACAATAAAAATAATTAAAAACGTCCTTTTGACACTATTTTCCTTCATTGCCGAGACCGAAAAAGAAGGATAATGCAGAATTTTAAAATAAAAGCGAAAGATTCTTGCTCAAAAAGAGGATGAGATAACGGAAAATATGTATCTTTGAGCCGCAAATTTGAGTACGATGCCTACATTGCTGAACATATTCGGTATGAGATTCTATTTCTTCCTGGATGAGCATGAGCCTATTCATGTCCACATAAATGCTGATACAGGCAAGGCAAAAATAGCATTACAACCAGAAGTTGCCGTTGTTTATAACCACGGTTTGAAAGAACAGCAGCTCAGGAAAGCAGTGGAAACATGTCGCATCTATCGCGATGACTTCATAGCAGAATGGCATAAACGCTTTGGATAACTATGGAAAAGATTAAGAACCTGTGGTTCGATGAATCGAGGATTTACATCAGAACCGCATCAGGCAAGAAACTCAGTCGTCCGTTGGAGGCATTCCCAGAACTGAAGGATGCCACACAGGAGCAGCGCAACGCCTTCGTCATTGATGCCGATGGCGAGGAAATCCGATGGGAATGCCTAGATGCGGATCTCCATGTTTCGAGTTTCTACGACACAACAGAGCCTAATCTGTCCAATGAAGTGGCGGCTCTCTTCGCCCGTTTTCCATGGTTGAATGTGTCTGAGGTGGCCAAGTCGTTGGACATCCATCCCAGTCTTCTCGCCCGTTATATCTACGGAATGACGACCCCTACACCTCAGCGCATGGAACAGCTGCGTACCACACTCCACACATTCGGGAAGGTGCTGCTGACGGCATAAATAACATCATCAAATCTATAAAACCACAGATGCCTATGGTATAAAACATAAGAAAGGACTTTTTGGATGAACATCCACTTTTGATTCTTGTAATCTGGAAATCGGCAAATTGACAGATAGTAGCAAGAACTAAAGTAGATAGTTCGCGCCGTTCGGCGTGGACGTTTACTCGTTTAAGCTACAAAGGTTTTGCCGATACCTCAGATTACGTAGACGAAGTAATTTGTCCACGTTTTTTTTGTTTATTCTACAAGAAAGAAACAGATAAACATATCATTAAACTTTAATTTAATCACAAACTCTTAAACGAAATGAAAAAGTATTTGTACTATGCAATGGCAGTGATGCTTATGGCCGTGACTGCATGCAGCAAGGATGACGAGAACGGCCCCAACAAAGGTCAGGACAACACAACCGACATGGCCGTAACGGGTGGTGTGAATGATGTCTTTCTGGACAACTATGGCCTGTTTGTAGCTGAAATCTCTGGCTACGTAAACGTCACGGATGAAATGAAAATGGCCATCGGTATGACACCTGTACTTGGTGTGGAACTATCGACCAGTTCTTCTTTCCCTGAAGGTGGAACGGCAAAGTATACCACACAGCGATTAGAGGATAATCGCAAATTCACGATTACAGCCACAGGATTAAATGAGAAAACGACTTATTACTACCGAACGTTTTTGACAGAAGCTATCTTCGGCAAGACGGAGTCATTTACTACTCCCAGTTTTGAGAGTGCCATCAGCAAGATAGAGATAAACACAGGTGATGTCATCAACGTAGGAGAGAATGAAGCTATAGTTAATTTAGGTAATAATGCGGTAGTAACGGGTGTAGCCTATACCACGGACGCATCTCTACTGACAGAAGCCAACCTGAAAGCCGTCATCAATGGACGTGCGGATAACGGTTTGAAAGTATCAGAGGACGGTAGACTAACCGAACTGACCAGCGGTACCACCTATAACTATTGTTCATACAACATCATCAAGGACTACATTATTCTTGGCGAGGTCAAGCAGTTCACTACGACTGGCTACAATCCTCAGGAGCTGGCCAAGCAGACGACCATCAATGCCACCCTCGATGAATCCGCTCAGATGTGGAATGTCACCATCCAAAGCTCTTTGGAGAGTAAATATCCAGGAAAGACCATTCGATATCTCATCAAACCGTTTATGAAAACCAGCTACACCAACTATCGGTATGAAGACATACAGGTAGAATGGATTTATGAAGGTACGGACAATGTATTTGAGGTGTATGCCACAGGAAACGGCGGCCGCTACCAAGCCTCAATAGAGAATCCTTTCTATAATGCCACATTTGGCATTGATGAATACGGAGGAGAACACTATTTGGAAGATTGTATGGATTGGTGGAGGAACATGGACAGCAATGTATTTCAGACTCTTGAGGTGCTAAAAGAGCTTGCAGGAAGAATAAAGGCGGGAGTAGCGACCAATAGTGAAATACGTGAATACGGGGAATTAGGATTGGAGTATCTATTCAAAGACTTTCCTCAATATGCTGACTATGTCAAGAACTACCTGCGGATCTTTGTGGATATTGATGGCAAGCAATACATGGTGAAGGAACAGGAGGGGAAATTGAGAGTTCCTACTTATAAGGATAATCCCTTCTTCAACTACAAAGATATTACTGTGGAATAATAGCTGAAGGCAAGAATTACACTTTTGACATGAACTAATGAACACAACAGAAGGACTCTCTCAACAGGGAGTCCTTCTGTGTTTTTGGGATTGAAGAATTTGAACATAGCCGTGATGATACAGGCGATACTGGAAAAAATTCTTTTACAGGTCGCGGCCTGGTTTTAGTTGTTCAGCATCGTCGTAGGTCAATATCGCATTGACGAGCGTGGCGGCAAGATTGCTGCCGCCCTTGCGTCCTTCTATGATGATTTTTGGGATGTCTTTCAGCGTTTTGGCGGCGTGTTTGCTTTCGCAGACGTGTACGAAGCCGACAGGGGCGGCTATGAGACCGGCCGCATGCAGCTTGCCCTTGCGCACCAGGTCGCAAATCTCGAAGAGGGCGGTGGGTGCATTGCCCACGACATAGAGTGCGTCGGGGTATTCATTGGCCGCCAGTTGCATACAAGCCTGACTACGGGTGATGCCCTTCTCGTCTGCCAACTGCTTTGAACGTGGGTCGTTGATGTAGCAGTGGACTTCGATGCCCAACCGTTCCAGAGCTCCCTTGCGTATGCCAGTGGCAACCATCGAAACATCGGTGACAATATGTCGCAGGCTGTGGTCGGACACTTTATTATATATTATCTCCGTGGCGCGTTCGTCCATCCAGAGGTATTGCTCCATGCCGAAGTCCACTGTGGTGTGAATGGCGTGGAGCAGAGGCCAGAGCCGCCACGTGGGAACGTTGGGATGCTGCATTTCTGAGAGGATGGTGCGGAACGACTCGTTCATAATCTGTTGACCTGGTTTCGTATTCTCTCCAGCTCCCATCGTGTTGTAGTAGCCTCGGGGGGTGATGAACTTCCCGTTGGCCACGTAGCTCTGCGAGTTGCCGATAAGTAAGACGGTGAACATATCCACCTGTTCGGGGTCGAGTGCGCCGAGGGTGGTGAGCGAGATTTCTTGTTCTGGGCGTCCGGCCTGACGGACGATGCCGACGGGTGTCTCGGTGCTGCGACCTTCGTCAAGGAACAACTCGCGCAGACGGTAGAGCTGCCAATAACGGCCGTGGGACTTCGGGTTATACACTGCTGTAACGAAGTCGCCGACGGCTGCGGCCCTGATGCGGCGCTCGATGAGCGACCACGGTGTCATCAGGTCGGAGAGCGAGATGATACAGAGGTCGTGGCCAATGGGGGCACCAAGCAGGGAGGCCGCCTTCTGGAAGGCCGAGATGCCGGGTAGGGTTGCGATAACGACATCGCTCTTTTCTTCGCGGGCCATCTCATAGACTAGTGGGGCCATACCGTAGATGCCGGCGTCGCCGGAAGAAATAACCACCACGTTCTTGCCTTCGTTGGCCAGACGGAAAGCCTGTTCCGCCCGCTCGCGTTCGCGCTTCATGCCTGTATCGATGCACTCGCAGCCCTCGGATAGGTAAGGCTCAATGAATTGGAAATAGTATTTGTAGCCTACGATGACATCGGCCTCGCGAACTGCATTGAGCACGGCGGGAGTCATATCTTCGGGGCTACCAGGGCCGAGACCGGCGATGATGATTCGTGACATTGTATCGGATTAACAGATTATCGGATTAACAAAAGGATTGAAATAGATGGAAAGGGTGGTGAGGGCAACCATGATAACTTCTACGTAGCGGTTGATGCGGACGGCGCGTCGCATGTCGGTCGTCGTCAGTGGCCGGTCGTTATCACCGATATAGGGTTTGTCAAAGAGTTCTCCGAAATAGTAGTGTGGCCCGCCGAAGCGGCAGTTGAGAATGCCAGCAAGGGCGGCTTCCGGGTAGCCACTGTTGGGCGAAGCGTGGCGGCAACCGTTCTTTCGGACAAAAGTGAATATTGAAAGTTGAAGGTTGAAAATTGCGTGTGGGAGAATCATTAACAGCGCCGTAAGCCGGGCGGGGAGGTAGTTGGCGAGGTCGTCGATGTGGGCGGCCATGCAACCGAAGTCGCGGTAACGGTCGGTACGGTAGCCAATCATTGAGTCGAGGGTATTAATCATCTTGTATGCCAGCATCCCCGGTGCTCCGAGCAGGGCGAACCAGAAGAGCGGTGCAACGACACCGTCGCTGAGGTTTTCGGCCAGTGTTTCAAGAGCTGCCGTGCGAACCTCTTGTGCCGAGAGTTCGCTGGTGTCGCGTCCCACGATGCGAGCCACTTGCTGTCGGCCTGCTTCCAATGAACGGTCGAGGGCCAGGAACACGGCACGCACCTCACGGATGAGGGTGGTTCCGGCGAGGCAGAAGAAGACGACCAGCGTGTTAAAGGCAATGAATAATGAAGAATGAAGAATGGAAAGTGAGAAATTGATGAGGGCGGCGAAGATGAAGACGGAAGCAATGAGGACAATGGCCACGATGGCACCCTTCAGCTTTCGATGACTTCCCTTGTTCCAGCGGTGCTCGCAAAAGGCAATGGCTTTGCCGAACCACACGATGGGGTGTGGCAGGCGGACGGGGTCACCGAAACAGAGGTCGAGCACCCAACCGAGCAAGAGAGCTATGAGCAAACATCCTATCATCCGTTCAAACTTTCAATATCTCATACAGCCTCTTCATGTCTACATGCTTCCGTACATGGTCGGCGAGGCGGTTGTATTGTTCCTCTTTGAAGGCCGCATAGTCGAAGGGCTTTGCTCCTTCGGCCAGACGGCTGGCGAAGGGGGCCAGCAATTCTTCGACCACGGGTGCATTGTCCAGCACTCCGTGAAGGTAGGTTCCCCAAAGACGGTCACTGACGCGGTAGCCGTCTTCGCGGCCGTCGTCGAGGAGGGCAAAAGGCGAGGCGGGGGCGTTGTCGAAAGGCTGAGTAGTGCCCATGTGGATCTCGTAGGCGGAACCAGTTGTTCCGATGGAAATACCATCGGACACTTGACTAAATTGGACTTGGCGGGTAATCTTCTCGCCGTTCATGGTGGTGGTGACGGGCAGTAGACCGAGGCCGGGGAGACGTTCGAGGTCGCCTTCTACGTGCTCTGGGTCAAGCACTTCAACGCCCATCATCTGGAAGCCGCCACAAATGCCTATGACGGTAGTCCCCTTGCGGTGGGCGCGTTGGATGGCTTGAGCACAACCATTGCGGCGCAGCTCGCGCAGGTCGTCGAGGGTAGATTTGGAGCCAGGCAGGACGATGATGTCGGCCTGCGAGAGGTCGTCGACGTTGTTGGTGTAGAACAAGTGGATGCGGGCATCCTGCTCCAGGGCGTCGAAGTCTGTGTAGTTCGAGATATGGCGCAGCAATACCACTGCAATATTAATCCTTCCCTCTTCTGCGCGGTGCGATTTCGTGGCGATGGCCACGCTATCCTCTTCCTCGATATGGACATCCGGGAGGTAAGGCACGACGCCGAGTACGGGTACTCCACAGAGGTCTTCCAACAATCGGCGGCCTTCGTCGAAGAGGCTGAGGTCTCCGCGGAACTTGTTGATGATGATGCCCTTGATGAGCTTGTGGTCTTCGGGCGTTTGTAGGGCGATGCTACCATAGACAGAGGCGAAGACCCCGCCGCGGTCGATGTCAGCCACGAGGATGACGGCAGCCTTGGCGTGGCGTGCCATAGGGAGGTTGACGAGGTCTGTGTCACGGAGGTTCAGTTCCGATACACTGCCTGCACCTTCCATGACGATGGGATTATAGTGGGTTGCGAGGCGGTCGAAGGCGGCATTGACTTCAGCCCGGAAATCGATAGTTCCCCCAACACCCTTCCTTCTCCAGTAATCGTATGCGCTGCGATTTCCTATTGGTTTCCCGTTCAGCACCACTTGGCTGGTGTGGTCGCTTTGCGGTTTCAACAGCAGCGGGTTCATATCAGTGTGGCACGGAACGCCAGCAGCCTCGGCCTGAGCCGCCTGTGCGCGACCAATCTCAAGCCCGTCGGGTGTGGCATAGGAGTTCAGCGCCATGTTCTGCGCCTTGAAGGGGGCGGGGTGGTAGCCATCTTGCAGGAAGATACGGCAGAGGGCGGTGGCCAACACGCTCTTGCCTACATCGCTGCCCGTGCCTGCGAGCATGACATGGCTGACTGCTGATTGCTGATTGCTGATTGACGATTGTTGATTGCTGATTGCTTGTCCTTCCCCTTGGTATTCATCAATCATCATTCTTAAATCTTCAATCAATTCATCGTCCTCCTCCCTCGTCTGTGCCGCCACTCGGAAGTGATGGGGAGAAAGGCCTTCGAAGTTGGAGGCGTCGCGGATGAGGAGGCCGTAGTGGTTGGCAAGGTCGTCCTTCAGCTGGGCGGCAGTACAACCTTCAATGCGACAGAGCATGAAGCTCGTCTGCGTAGGCTCTACACTGATACCGGGAATAGTGTTGAGGGCATCGCGAAGACGTTGGGCTTCGGCGAGGTAAGGGCTGAGGTTGGGGAGTACATGCACGTTGTTTGTGATGAGCCACGTCGCCGCCTCAATGGCAAGGGCATTCACCGACCAGGGGCGCAAATGCCGACGTAGTTGGCTAATAAGGGAAACATTTCCTACGATATATCCTACGCGCAGGCCGGGGATGCAGTAAGTCTTGGTCAACGAGTGCAGTTGAAGGATATTCTCAGCCTCCACAGCTTCGGCGGGTGTCAGCAGCGGCTCCAAGGTATAGTCTTCGTAACTTTGGTCGAGAACCAGAAGGGAATACTGAGCAGCCAAGCGGAGCACTTTTGCTTTGGGAAGGATGGTTCCTGTGGGGTTGTTTGGGTTGCAGAGCCAGAGGGAAGAGCTGGCTCCGAATCCGGCCTCCCCCTCCGTCCCTCCTGAAGGGAGGAGGGGAGTATATACCACAGAGATACCAGCTTGCTTACAGGCATCGGCATATTCTGAGAAGGTAGGGGAGGGGATGACTGCCCTTGAAAAGAATCCGCTTCCTTCTCCTTTTGGAGAGGGATTGGCAGTGAAGCTTGCTGCTATCAGGTAGATAGCCTCCGTAGCCCCGCTGGTGACCAATACACACTCCTCTGCCACGCCGCATCGCCTGGCAATCAATGCCTCCAATGTCCGAGGTTCGGGTTCCGGATAATTGCCGATGGCATCAAGGCGGCTGGCAAGGAATATCTTCAGCCTGCTGAGGTCAGCATGGCTGAAGATATTGCTACTGAAGTTATGACGGATGTCCTTGTAGCGGAAGGCATCGTCGCCGTGGCCATTGAGCATAGAATCTTTTTTCAGGGGCAAAGATAGGCAAAAGTTCTCAATACTTCACTCTCAGACTCACAATAAATGAGCGTCCAGGGTTGATTGTCGAATAATTGGAGCTCCAGTAAGAGTTGTCTCGCTTGTTGAACAGGTTTTCGATGCCCAAGCCCGGCTCCAATGTGAAATGTTGGAGAGTGATGGTGTGGCGTGTGTTCAAGTCCCATTGGCTGAAGCCGTCGGCATAGCCATAGGTACTGCTGTAGCGACGTCCTTGGATATGACCGTTCAGGCTCACGTTCAGGTGGTAATTGTTCCACGAATGATCCCAGGTAGCAAGCACGTTACCAACGTGTTTCACGCTTTTGTCCACGGGTGAGGTCGTGGTTTCATATTGTTGCGTCTTCGTATTGAGCGTGCGTGTTTCTGCCTTGGAGTCGGTTAGCGTATAGCCGCCGCCGAGGGTAAAGCCGGCAGGGAGTAGGAATTTAACCGACGTACTGATACCGCTGAGGCGGGCTTTGTCGATATTATCGCGCTGGCGTATGGTCTTCCAGCCGTCGTCATCGCGCAAGGATGCCAGCATCGGATCGTTATCGATTTCTGCAGTGGTCATCGTGCGGTAATTGATCATGTCCCGGATGCGGTTTATGAAGCCCGTGACGCTGATGCTCATCCACTCATTGCTATATTCTGCGTTGATAGTGAAGAAGTGGTTCTTCTCCGGCTTCAAGTCAGGGTTGTAAAGCGTATACCGCATGGTGGTTTTGGCTTGGTCTGTAGCGTAGAGTTGTGATAGTGATGGGGTGCGATAGCCGCCTGCATAGCTGGCGCGCATACGGAAACCTCCAAGGTGATAGAAGAGCCCCACATTGGGTGTCAGCGCAGCACCGAAGTTATCGTTTTCTGTATAGCGCAGTCCTACAACACCCTCCAGACCACGCAGAATCTGAAGCTCATCCTGAGCAAAGAAGTTGTAGGAATTGGTTGTCTCGAAGTCGATATTGTCGCTCTGGCTGTTGAGGCTTTCTTGCACGAACTCCATTCCTGCTGAGAGTTTGTTCCAGTCGGCAAGCCGGAAGATACCACGCAGGTTCTCGTTGACATAATGCGTGCGTTTGCGGGTCTCGTCGTAGGCTTCCTTTTCGGCCGTCTGCCAATAGTCGTACTTCGACACGAAATTATCGGAGTAGACATCGAGGTAAATGTGCGTGCGAGCGTTGGGAGTCCAACGGGCACCGCCGCCGTAGGTATAGGACGTGTGGTGCAAGTCGTAGGTATAAGCGGCTTTCGGGGTGTAGGAGTAGGTGGCGGCAGATGTGCCATCCGCGGAACCGGCGGTTTTCTTCTGAGTGAAGTAAGTGGCGGATTGTGGGCGGTCGGTGAGGTTGTCGTAGTAAGAGCCACGGAGGTAGACTGACCAGCGATTGTCAAACTTCCACTCCAGGCGTTCGCTGATGTTATTGCTGTGGAAACCTGCGGACATGGGACGTCCGGTGAGTTTCAGTACTTCCGTACCGTCTTCATCGAAAGACTGATAATGGTTCACTTGCCAGTTGTCGGCCTGATGATGGGCGTAAGCCGTGTGGCTTGAGAACTTGCCCGCATTGACATCTATTTGAATGTCCTCGTCCATGCGACCGTGGTTCCTCACGGTGGTGGCGGACGAAACGGCTATGGATTCGCGACTGTCATCGGTGATGATGTTGATGACACCAGCAATGGCGTCGGAGCCATAGAGTGCAGAGGCCGCTCCACTATAGATTTCAATGCGGCGCACGTTGGCCATCGAGATTCGTGCCCAACGGTCGTCGCCACTGATGCGCTTGCCGTTTTCGAGGATGACGATGTAGTCGTCGCTGATTCCGTTGAAGTTCACGAAGGTTCCCATGCCGTTGGTGTGGGTGGTGATGTTGGTCGTCAGCCGCGCAAGGGCTTCTTCGAGGGTTGTCACCTGAGCATCTTTCAGTTCCTTGGCGGAAATGACTTTTACGGCTACTGGAGAATTGTCGGAGCGATGATAAGTACCTGTACCCGTGATGACTACGGGGTTCATGTCGTGTGCTTCAGTTTGTGCAGAAGCGGTGCCCCCCATCGCGAGGAGCACCGCTGCGAAGCAGATAGTATTTATAGAGTGTTTCATGGATTCATTTTATTCCTCTTCGGGATCGTCTGGCTCTGTGGTCGGGGTGGAGAGGGCATCCTCTGTACCAAGCTTGGCAATCGCAGCACGAGTGTGTTCTATCCACAACTTGCGAACAGCCTTACGCTCAGCAAGACCGGGGATGTAGCCTTTCTTTTTAATCTCTTCGGTGTTCTTCCAGCAGGGATTCTCGAAGTTGGTCTCGTAGGCCTTGGTTTTAATATCAGCAGCATTGAACATGGAGAACCAGCTTTCCAGGTCTTTATCGTCAGCCATATCGTTATGGGCATGGTCTCCAGCGATGGACATCAGAACGAAGAGCTGTGCATTCTCGGCAGTGTTGGCCTCATAATTGACGGTCTTGATGATGGGGCTGTTCTCTTCTTTGCCCTTATGAATATCAAATGTACCTCCGGCAATGTGCTGAAGTACATTTTCGGCATACGTCTCGTGCATATCAACGGTGCCGACGTAATAATTCTCGCTCTTAGCACGAAGTTGTTCCTCTAATTCCAGATAACGGATATTGCCGCCATAGTAGTCATATCCTTCGGGGTTGCCGTGGCCCATGAAGACTACGAGGCCATTCTGTAATGCAGCTTTCACATCACTTTCCTGATGAAGTACTTTCGCCAGATCCGTAACGTCTTTTTCTTCATCCATGAGCGGAGTTCCGATAACCACATTGCGATCGAGGCTTTTCATATATTCTTTTGTAAAACGCTGACCACGGTTATTCATGAAGTTCTTCACGAAGAGGTCGCGAACGTTGCGATATTCTTCACCAGGAATGACTTGGAGAGACTGTACAACAATCTGCTTGTAGCCAGCCAGACCGATGGCGTTGAGCCAGTGTTCGGGGTCATAGTAGGTCTTTGAAGCACCATTTTCACCTTCCTTGCCGTCGCCATAGGCATTGTTGATGCAGATAGCGGACGAGAAACCGAGGTAGACATCCCATTTGTCGCCGAACGCTGCCTTGTAGTCAGCCTCGACCTGTTCAAACGTGTCGTAAGCCTGATCCCAAGTGGAACCGAAAGCCACAATGAGGATAGCTCCGTCCTTGGTCTTGTTCTTTTTTACAATGTCTGTAACTTCCTGTTGGAACTTTGTCTCGTTGACATTGTTGTTGTCATCGTCGCTGCAAGCAGCCAGATTCAGACCCAATACGATGGCAACTACGGCCATCATCAAAAACTTAATCGTCTTCATTGTTTTGTTGTTTAGAATTTGGTTTATAGTTGTTGATAAGCTTTTTTCCTTTGTTGAACCTCACCGTCAGCGAAGCATAAGCGGTAGTGCCGGGACTCGTGGTTCCTAAATGCAGTCCGTGGTAGGTACGGTCAATATAGTTGAAGAGGTTGTCGATGCCTGTCTCGATTTTGAAGGAGCAGAAGCGTTGGGCAAAGGAAAAGCTGCCCGTGAGTCTCCATAGTTGATAGCCTTTGCCGTCGCCGTTCAGTTGGTAGAAGCGTTTGGATGACATCCTTCCGTAGAGTCCTAAGCCAAAAGAGGGGGCTTCGCTTTGTGAGTTTGTTCCTTGGCGCTTGATGGTGTGGCTCCATGTCGCGAACCATGTGGCCTTGTGATGAGCCATGCCATCAATGACAACTTTCTGTAGTTGCTCTTTCTCTGAATCGTAAACTCTGGCATCGGTGTCCAGATAACTGTATGCACCTCCTATGGTCCATTCCTTGTTGATGCGATAGCGCAGATTTACGTCTATGCCCCATGTCTCGGCCGATTCCATATTCTTGTACTGGCGCGTCTTTAGTGGCATGTACTGGGCGTAGAGGTCGCCAGGAACGAGGCTGTTTGGGATGGTCACCAGGACAATCATCTTGTCTACCTTATTATAATAGCCAGTTACCGACGCCGTCAGTCCTCCCCATGTGTATTCTGGGCCGAAGGAGAAGTAGTTGCTCATTTGTGGCCGGAGAGATGTATTGCCCATGTAGAGATACGTTCCGTTCATATCGCGGACGTAGCGGTAATGCAACTCTTTGGGCGTTGGGCTTTTGAATCCTTGGCTCCAAGTGGCTCGCAGACGTAGGTCGTGCACCTTGATCATCGCCGATATCTTGGGAGTTAGGTAGAAGCCGAACTGCTCGTTGCGGTTCAGGCGCAAGCCGCCTGTCAGGTTCAGCCAGGGAATCAGGCTCCATTCGTCCTGTACGTAAAGTGCCTCGGTGTTGTCCGTTGCCCGTCCTCCCTCTACGCGGTAGGGAGCATCGAGCCAGTCGTAGCGATATTCGAAGCCCGCACTCAGACGGTTCTCCTTGGGCAGGGCGAAGACGGCCTTAAGGTGGGCCATCATACGGCGTTGGTCGCTTTGGAGCTGCGACTGTCCAGGGTAATAGGGGAAGTAGTGAGTTTGTTGTCCGTAGACCTCGCCCTCAGTCAGTGTGAAGGCCGTGAAGTCGTAGTAGTAGGCGTGGCGGTTCCAGTCGATGTCAAGGGTAACATAGTCGTCGGCGTTCATTCGCCAACGGCCGCCCACGGCCGCCGAAGCGTTGTTGTAGCGTAGGTCGTAGAACTTCTTGTCCACGCCTTTGTGTTCGCCTGACGGACGGTAGATGCGTTTGCGATAGATGCTGCCATCGGCGTAGAACTCCAGCCCCTTAATAGGTTCATAGGTCAGGTGTTCGGCCACTTGCCAATTGGTGTACTCGTTTACGGTCTTGTTTTTGGAATCCGTGATGAGGACTTCTGTCTGGCTCGGGTCTTCGGTGCTGGTGTTCTGCCATCCGTCGGTATGCTGGAGCTGGAAGTTTGTGTAGCTCTTCACTTTTCCGAGACCCAGCGCCACTCCATTGTGCTGGCGGATGTCGAAGTTTGAGCCAAAGCGTGTGGTGTTCTCCACCATCAAAGCCTCGTTGTGTTTCTTCGTGATGATATTGATGACGCCAGCAATGGCATCGCTGCCGTAAAGTGCCGAAGAGGCTCCTTTGACGATTTCTATTCGCTCGATGTTGCGCGGGTCGATGAGTCCGAGGTCGTTCTCGCCGCCAACGTCTCCGTGCAGACGCTTACCATCCACCAAAATGAGAATGTACGAGTTGCCCAAGCCGTTCATCTGCATCTGGCTCCCCATATCACCCTCATTGAAGGCAAAGCTGGCCGTCAGGCCCGATAGGATGTCTTCGATGGAGCGGCCGCCGTATTGCTCCAGCTCGCGGCGGGTGATGACCTCCGTCTGCACGGGCGCATCCTTCAAGCGGTGCTGGGTGCCAGTACCGGTAACGACCACTTCTTCCATACGGCTGGTACGAAGAGAGTCCTGAGCTTTGGACGGAAAAGCGAGGCATAGTGCAGCCACCGCCAATACCATCGCGCGCAAACTTGCGCAGAAGGTTGTTTGCATGATTTCCCGTGCGTCTGAACCTGAACGCCGCTAAATGGTGAATGCAACTTGGCAGGTCTTCTGGCTTTCCCCATCTGCTCTACCTTCCCAGTCCAATCTTCAATCTTGAATTGTCAATTGTTCCAGTGGCGTTATACGAACAGACTCTTCTTTGGGGGATTACAGCTGCAGGTACAGCCCCGGACTTGCACCGGATTCCCTTGCATCGGACGGTGCTCAGACCGTCGATTGCCTCGTTTGCGGCGCAAAGGTACGCATTTCTTTTTGAACGCAACCATTTTCTTGCCGTTTTTTTTGCATCGGTCTCCATTTTATGGGAGAAATGAGTTTGCGCCCAATTGCGATTCTTGGTTCTGCCCCCTATTGACGTCGCACAAAGTTTTAGATTCGACGTCATTTGGGGGTGATGAAAGAGCAAGAAAAAAGTTTGTTGTAAAAATTGCCGTCACCCGTCACCTTTTCCACTCAATTAAATGATATTTAGAGGATTCTGAGGTGACGGTAAGGTGACGGTAGGTGATGGTAAAAGGCGTTTCTGTATGCCCTTAGCCGGAACTGTCCGAACCCTTAAGGGTTCAGGCGATAACCCTTAAGGGTTACGGCTCCAACCCTTAAGGGTTCTGAAGCCACTCGCTGGGACTTTCGTTTGTTAATACCACAGATTACGCAGATTACTCGGATTCCATTTGTGCTTATTTATGCCAATTTGTTTCTTTCCTTACCCGTTCCATATAATTTCTTTCCATTCCTGCAAGCCTTTTGACTTTCATACCAAAAAGGTGATGGTAAAGAAAATCTTTCGTCCTCATTATCAGGTACATCGGTTTTTCTTTCTCCCAAAAACAGCCTTACCGTCACCTTACCGTCACCTTACCGTCACCCGTAACCGCCTGACTATCGGATGAATAGAAGGAAAGGTGACGGTAAACACCCTTTTTCAACAAAAACAATTACGCAGCATCCAAAAAGGTTTGGGGAATGGATTTCAGCGGCGCAGAAGCAGTTTGCGAGCACTGCCGTCTGCGTGGTGCACGATGTAGAGGGTACCGGGTTGCAGGGCTTGGCGGTCGGTGCCGAGGTAGAGGCCGCTGAGGGTGTAGAAGCCTGCGGGCTGTCTGACCTCGGTGTGGACGGGTGGCTGCACGGCGGTATGGACAGACGTGATGTGGAGGACGGTGGGCGTGATGACGGAGCCGAGGACGTCGGCGTCGAAGGTGAAGGTCTCTTCTACGGAGTAGGTGACGTCCGTATCGCCGTCATCAACCGTGGCGGCTTGTCCTCCTTCGTCGGAGCCATCGGTGCGCTCGGTCACGCGGAAGGTGATCTCCTCGCCGCCCTGTCCATAGAGGAGGATGAAGAGGCGGTTGGCCGCCACCTCGGCCGCACCTCGGCATTCGTCGCCAGCATAGGCTGTCAGTTCAAAGCGTTCGGGATCCACGGACTCGCCGTCGAGCAGTATGGTGGCGATGATGCCCATGGCGTCGGGGTAAGCGTTCGGGTCTATGCCATTACGTCGGTCGATGGCGCGAGGTCCGATGCGGCGTCGCAGGTTGAGCTCCTGCTTGGGCTGGCTGATGATGAGGTTCTTGTTGCGTCGTGCCTTGTAGAGGTATCCTTCGCCGGGAACGAAGGAGCTAAGGGTGCCCAACCACCCCGAAGCAACGCTGTAGATGGAGAATCCATGTTGGCTCATGATGATGTCCCCGTGGTCTACGGTGGTATTGCGAAGGGCGTCGGACAGGGTCTGGGCGCCGGTGGCGGAATAGCCTATCCAGTTCCATCCCCGCAGCAGGGAGATGACGTTCTTTTCGGGGCAGCGTCCCTTGAAGGTGTAGGTGGCTGGAGCGTCGAGGTCCATCTTGTAAAGCTGGTTGCTGGCGATGGTTTGTAGGGAACCGTTGAAGGTGAGCTTCTTCTCGTTTCGGACGGCCTGCTCAGACTGAGAGAGAATGGTGCGGACGTGGTCTGCGAAGGTGTTGACCTCCAAATTCCTGTCCAGCGGATAGGACATCCAGTTCCAGCCTTCGTCCATGGCGAGCTCGAAGTTTTCCAACTGCATGATTCCCTCGTCGGTACCGACCGCTTCGTCGTAGCTGTGGAGGGCGTTTTGGCGCTGGATGGTGGGGCGTGTCATGCGGTAGAAAGTGTTGGAACCGTCGGGATAGCGGCCCACGGACTCGTCCCCCTTGTGGGCCACGTAGATCAGGGCGTCGGCAAAGGTGCGCAGGCTGGGATGCTTGTCGAAATAGGGCTTGTTGACGGTCACGAACTCGTCGGAGGAGGTAACGAGTACCATCTGGTCGTCTTCGTTGCCGAGCTTGAAGTTGGTGTGCAACTGGCTTACGGGTTCCAGCTTGTCGGCCCAGAGGATGAGGTGTCCCTGGGCAGGGATGATGGTGTTGAGGGCAGAACCGATGGGGATCTGGAACTTGAACGGGTCGTTGAGGTCGTCGCTCAGGTAGAGTCCTGCGGCGTCAAGGTCGGTGTCGGTGGGGTTGAAGAGTTCCAGCCAGTCGTTTTTCTTGAAGGCGTCGCCGATGAAGACGCTGTTGCCTGCGCTCACCTCGTTGACCTTCACGGGCGTAGCCAGCTCGGCCAGCAGTTCAGCATCGTCGATCCGCTCGAACTGGGCCACGATGCCGTAGGTGCCGGTTGTTCCGAGGTCGTCGAGGGTAATCTCGGCGCTGTCAGTAATGGCGGCGGAGCTGTCGTGGAGGAGGGTGGCTCCCCAGAAAATGTCGGAGGAACTGGCCGAGGTGTTGTGTACCTCCACGGCGATGATGTTCTCTCCGGCGTGCAGGAGGGCGTTGTCGAGCGTGATGGTGGCACTGTAGGCCTGGCTGCCCTCGTAGGTGGTGGAGTAGGTGTTGTAAGTGGGTGTGCCGTCGGGCATGTGGTAGCGTTCGACCTCCGTGCCGTTGACGTAGATGATGCAGCCGTCGTCGACGTAATAGGTCAGGCGGTAGATGTCATCGGCCGTGGGCGTGCTATTCAGCTTCACGGTCTTGCGGAAATAATAGGTGGGGCGTTTCTGACTGCTGTTGGAGCCATAGTCGATGGTTGTGTTGTAGTCGCCCTTTCCGGCCTCGATGCCTACGGTGCCGTAGCCGAAGGGGCCGGTGCCGCTCTTCCAGCCTGAAGTGTTGTAGGAGGCCGCTTTCCAGCTTTTACCGTCCAGCGAGCCTTGGTCGTAGTACTGCCAGGTATCGTCGAGGGCGATGGTGGTCTCGGAGGCGGAGAACACGCCGTCGGCCTTCCAACCCGTGAAGCGGTAGCCCGCAGGAGCCTGAGCTTTCAGCGTGGCGGGCGGATAGATGTTGCCGGAGAAGTAGTTCTGCGGAATCTCCTGTCCATTGAGTAGCAGACGTGCACTGGGGAGGTTGCTGCTCAGGCTGACGATGTAGGGATTCGACAGGCCGAGGTAGCTGCGCAGGGTGTTCATGCGGGCGAGGCGGTTACTTGTGCTGCTGATGCTGTTGGCGAGCGAGTTTGCCGAATTCCACGGCGACTGTCCATCGAAGCTGAGGGCGGTCTCGGAGAGGGAGGCCATGCGTTGGGTGACCTCTTTGGCCCGTTCGGGAGTGAAAACACTGGCGTTCACGATGCTGTAGGCATCGACGAAACGACGCTTGAAGCCCGCGTGCTTGAGCATGTTGAGGAAAATCTCGATAAGGAAATTGTGGCGTGTGTCGTAGCGGGAGTCATTGAGGCTACCCGACAGGTTACTGAGCATACTCGTACTGCCGAATCCAGCATCAACATCCATCATCACGAGGTGGAACTTTCCATCGTCGCGTGCCCGGAATCCCTTGACATTGTTGCTGTTCGTCAGCCAGTCGCCGCTGCCGATGTAGCACTCAGCGGCCATGTAGTTGGTATACTCGTCGATGTCCACGAGTTCGCAGATTTCCTGGTAGATGCCCTCGTTCGTCGGGTCGGCGGCCAGTTGCTGTGCCAAGGTCATCCAGCGGCGGAAGGCCACGTCGTCGCCCGTCTTCTGCTGGTAGCCCTTGCTGCCGTTGATCTCGAACTGGTCCATCTCATCGTTGTCTATGCCGTAGTTGCTGTAGCCCAGGTTCTTGTTGTTCGGCTCGCGGATGTTGAACATGAACTTGTAGGTGCCGTTGATGAAGATGTGGGCGGGCTGACAGGCCTGGCAGTCGAGGTAGAATCCGCTCTCGATGACCATCTGGTGGATGGCGGCATCGCGGATGCGGCAGTTGTTGTCGTTGCCGCCGTTGCGGATTTGCAGGACTTTGTTCTTGATGAAAGGCTTGTCCTTGAAAACGGGGTAGGGGAAGTAGTTGTTGCCGAGGTAGTACTTGGCTCCCTTCAGGCGGAAGGAACTTGCAGGGGAGAAGTGGCGGCTCCATCCGCCGCAGACCTCGAAGTCGCATTCCTGGTTGAGCGCCATGAGAAACGAGCCACCGTCGTCGTCGGGAACCAGATACTCGAAGTTCACCGGGCGTTCCCAGTTGCGGTTCTTGTTGCTCGAATCTTTGTTGTTGCCCGAGATACCATTGGTGCCGTCGGTGTAGGCTCCGATGGTATTGTCGTAGAGGTTCTTTTGGTCGGTCACGACCGACACGATAGGCAGGTAGTAGTCTTTAGTCCTATATATATACGTGCGCGTGACGACGGCGCTGGGCAGTTTGCCGTCCTGGAACAGGCGGAAACGGTAGACGCGTGTGGTGTTGGAGACTTGGAAGATGCCGTCCGTGCTGGTGCTGCCGTTGGAGAGGGTCGGGGTACTGCCGTTGGTGGTGTAGCGCAGGGTGGCTCCTTCGGGGATGGTGACTTGCACCTGCAAGGGGTTGGTGTAGACGGTAGCGTCCAGATTGACGACAGGAGGCGGAAGCTGCACGCTGGCAAAGGAACTCCCGTTGTTGGATTTGGCGGGGGTGGGAGTGCTGCAATAGGCCCATGTGTCGCTGCCATCGGTGATGCGGGCATAGCTGCATCGGGCGATGGCGGGTGGATAGGTTTGGCTGGCGATAATCTCGCCGGCGGTGTTGCTGAATATAATAATGCCCCCTTCAGGATTCAGCCTGAAGGGGACTTGCTTGAAGGCCACGTCGCTCTGGGTCAAGTCGCCTTTGGGTGCATAGTGGTCGAACCAGACACATCGGTTTCCCTTGGCGGTCACCAGACCGTAGTTGGTTGGAAGCTTGCATTTTTGTAACGAGTCAGGGTCGTCGCTGACGTAGAGTCCTGAGAGGGATACGCTCTTGCTCGCTGGGTTATGAATCTCCACCCACCCGCCGTAGTTGTAGGACGGGTCGATGAACATGTCGATGTTCGCCACCTGTATCTCGTTGATGTAGATGGAACTGTCCTCGACTTCCGCATCCGTGAGCGGCTGTTGGTCCTGTTGCATTTGTACCAGCAGTCGTGGGGAATTGGTGGATATGAGGTGCATGGCCGCCGTCAGCGTGGTGGTCAGGGCCAGTGCGAGGGCTGTTATCTTCATCTCGGAGAGAGTTAAGTAAGCCGGTTGGTGCTATTCCTGCCAAAGGCGCTTGACGTTGCCGGTGTGTTGGTGGATGAGCACGTGTGTGTCTGTGTGTCTGTTGAAGAGTACGTCAGAGAGCACTTCTGTAGTGCCTAACTGACAAATGGGAAAATCCGTCGTCAACAACGTCTGCTCGGCAGTGGAGATGGTGATGCGGGCGGTAGCAGGAACATTGACCCACACTCCCTGTTCCATCTTCTGCTTCTTTCTGTTGGCCTCTGGATTGTCAGTGGCTTGAGGGATGTTTCCCGTGGGGGTGATGGTAATCCATATCGGTTCGCCACTCAGGTCGTCCTCCGCCACAAGGCCAAGGCGCTTGGAGAAGCGACAGAGAATCTTCCGTTCGCCCCGGTCTTCCTCCAATGCTGAAGGTTCATAGTCGAAAGTCAGGACTTCGGTGCTGGTCAGAGTCTCTCCTTTGAAAAGGGACTCTAAGGCGTAGAGCTGTTGGTCCAGATTGTCGAGCATCAGCTTCAATTGTGCTCCGTCTTTGGGCATGTTGTCGGCTTCTCCGCGGATGAGGGCATTGCGGCTTTCCCGAATCTCGTAGATTTCCTCTGCGGTCAGCTGTGCCATCTTTGCCGTGCTGCCAGCCGAAAGAATCTCGCGAGTCATGAAGTCGCGTCCGTTGATGGGCTTGGGGGCTGCCACCTTCTTAGGAAGCTCTGGCAATACGTACTCTTCTGGATTGGTGTTGATGCTCAGGAGCAGGCCGTCTTCTGTCAGACTGACAAAAGGTGCAGATGTCCTCGACTTCAACTTAACGCTGTAGGCTTTTGTGGAATCGGGCACGCCGTAGGGCATCAGGGAGATGCTTTTTAGTGTCCAGGTCGTAGACTCAAAAGTTGGAACATTGGGCTGCCGTAGGTAGCGGTCAGAGTAGGCTGCGAACTCGCCGGGCTTCGTCACAGCCTTTTCAGCCACGAGGATTACTTCAAACACAGTCTTGGGTAAGAAGTAGCATACGCCGTCCAGCGTGGTACCCGGACGGAAATCCGAGACCTCGGTCTGTGCGACGGCCGTACCGCCGTCTACCAGATCTAAAAGCAGGAGGACGATGGTAAGAAATCTGTGCGTCATGGGGCTATTTGTTCTGCTTCTCGATTTCCTGGAAGATGGCTTCGAGCATTCCCTCCTTGGTCTTGCAGATACCCCAGTCGAAGGTGTTGCGGATGCCCTCGGCGGCGAACCACTTGGAGAGGGGCTCGGTCTGGCTATGGTAGACGGCAAAGCGCTTGCGGATGGTCTCCTCGTTGTCATCGGCGCGGCCTTCGATCTGGGCACGGCGCAGCAGGCGTTCCATGAGCACGTCCTCGCTGACGATAAGCTCGATCATCATGCCGAGTTCGTGGCCGCGTTCGGCCAGCATCTTCTTCAGAGCTTCAGCCTGGGCAATGGTGCGGGGGAAGCCGTCGAAGATGACGCCGCATCCTGCGGGCAGGGAGTCGTAGGTCTTGGCCAGAATGTCAATCATCAGCTCGTCGGGGATGAGCTGTCCCTGGTCGATGTAGCCTTGGGCAATCTTGCCCAGCTCGGTCTGGTTCTTGATTTCGCCGCGGAGGACGTCGCCGGTGGAGATGTGACCCATGCCGTAGCGCTGGGCGATTTCTGCGCTGTAGGTTCCTTTCCCGGAGCCCGGTGCGCCAAAGATGATAATGTTCTTCATTTTATTTTGTTGTTGTTTTTGGTTGGCTATCCTAATCTTTAATCAGCGTATAGATATCCTTTGTATTCCGCCCGAATCCGTCGTAGTCCAGTCCGTAGCCGAGGATGAAGTCGTTGGGGATATCCATGGCGCGGTAGTGAATGGGAATCTGCACCTTCAGGGCGTCGGGCTTGACGAGCAGCGAGCAAACGCTGATGCTGGCAGGGTTGTGGGGTTGCAGGGTCTCGATCATGTGGGCCATGGTCAGGCCGCTGTCGATGATGTCTTCGACGATGACGATGTGGCGACCCGTGATGTCGGTGTTGAGGCCTATGACCTCGCGGATTTGCCCGGTCGTTTGGGTGCCCTGGTAGCTGGCGAGCTTGATGAAACAGACCTCGCAGGGAATGGGAATCTGGCGCAGCAAATCGGCGGCGAACATGAAAGAGCCGTTGAGCACGGGCATGAAAAGAGGACTCTTGTCTGCCATGTCCCGGGTGAGCTCGGCAGCCACGCGGCTGACCTGTCTCTGGATTTCTGCCTCGGGAATGCTGACGGCAAAAGTCTTGTCTAATACTTGCAGTTTTTCCATTACATTTGGCTTTGAACGGCACAAAAGTAGTGATTTTATTTTGTTTTTCCCATTGTTTGCCGTAATTTTGCGCCGAAATCCTCAAAAAAGGTAAATATGAAGATTCTGACGGGCGGACAATTCCGCGAATTGGACCTTTTTACCATACAAAATGAACCCATTGAGTCGCTGGAGTTGATGGAACGTGCCAGTCGTGCCGTGGCAGACGAGCTGCTGCGCCGTTGGCCCTCTTCCGAGCGACGTTTCTACGTCTTTGCTGGACCGGGAGGCAACGGTGGCGACGGACTGGCCGTAGCACGCATGTTGGCAGATGCCAACTATGGTGTGACGGCTTATCTTTTTAATGTACGTGGTCAACTGAACCCAGATTGTGCAGCCAATCGCGACCGCCTGCTGGAACGTGACGACGTGCAGCTCGTGGAAATTACTTCCGAATTGATCTTTCCAGAACTTCATGCAGATGACATCGTTATCGATGCCCTTTTCGGAACGGGGCTGAATAAGCCATTGAGTGGAGGCTTTGCTCATGTGGCCAAACGCCTGAACCAGAGTCAGGCCACGGTCGTGAGCATCGACACCCCTTCAGGCCTGATGTGCGAGGACAATGCCTACAACGATACCTCTGCGGTGGTGCGTGCTATGCTGACGTTGAGCATTCAGCTTCCCAAACTGGCTTTTTTCTATGCAGAAAACCAGCGTTTTGTTGGCGATTTCGTACTGCTGCCCATCGGACTTAGTGCCGAAGGGCTGGATCAGATGAAAACCCACCTGTGGCTGACAGAGGCGACGGAAGTACAGGCCTTGTTACGCCGTCGTCCGCGTTTTGCTCACAAGGGCACGATGGGCCGCGCTTTGCTTGTGGCTGGTTCGCAGGGCATGACAGGTGCTGCCATTCTCTCCTCGCGTGCAGCTTTGCGCAGTGGAGTGGGACGGCTGACGGTTCATGCTCCTCATGCCTGTTTGGACATATTGCAAGTGTCAGTGCCAGAGGCCGTGGTACAGATCGATGTGGACGAGGAACGGGTCACGACAGCCATTGATACATCTGAGTATCAGGCCGTAGGCATTGGCCCTGGGCTGGGCCGAAGTCGCTACACAGCCGCCGCTCTCCATGATTACCTCCTGCAACAACCAGGTCCCATGGTGCTCGATGCCGACGCGCTGAACATCCTTTCGGAGAACACTGAATGGTTACGCAATATCCCAGCAGACAGTATTCTCACGCCACATCCGCGCGAACTTGATCGCCTCGTGGGACGTAGCCAGACTAGCTTTGAGCGTATGAACCGCGCCCGTAACTTCGCTATCACCTACCGCCTCTTTGTCGTCGTCAAAGGCCATTACTCCCAAATCTGCACCCCCACGGGCGACGTCTATTTTAACCCGACGGGTAATCCTGGCATGGCCACGCCCGGTAGCGGCGACGTACTCACGGGCATCCTCACGGGACTGTTGGCTCAGGGCTATCTGCCAGCCGAGGCCGTGCAACTCGGTGTCTACCTCCACGGGCTGTCGGGCGACCTCGCAGCGGAGGCACTAAGCGAGGAAAGCCTCATCGCCTCCGACATTATCCAGTATCTGCCTGCAGCATTTAAGTTATTAAGGAGTCCAAGGACTTCTTAGGTTCTGCTTGGATTCCCAAGGTTGTTTTAAGAAAACCTTAGAATCCCTAAGCAACAATTAAAATAGAAGAAAATGGAAACAAACTTCATAGACTACGTCAAAATCATCTGCCGCAGCGGCAAGGGTGGCCGTGGAAGCGCCCACATGCACCGCGCCAAGTATGCTCCCAACGGAGGTCCCGATGGTGGTGACGGTGGCCGTGGAGGGCACGTCTACCTTCGCGGCAACCGCAACTACTGGACCCTGTTGCATTTGCGCTATGACCGCCACATCTTTGCCGGACACGGCGGCAATGGCGGCAAGAGCGGAAGCCACGGCGCCGACGGCGAGGACCGTTACATCGACGTTCCCTGCGGCACCGTTGTCTTCGATGCCGAGACGGGGCGCTTTGTTTGCGACGTCACGCGCGACGGTCAGGTCGTCCGCCTTCTGGAGGGTGGTCGCGGAGGCTTGGGCAACAAGCATTTCGCCACAGCCACCAACCGTGCACCGCGCTATGCCCAGCCGGGCGAACCCATGCAGGAACTGACCGTGGTCATGGAGTTGAAGATGCTGGCCGACGTGGGTCTCGTGGGATTCCCCAATGCGGGTAAGAGCACCCTCGTCAACGCCATCAGCTCTGCCCACCCGAAGATTGCAGGCTACCCCTTCACGACGCTGGAACCCAGCGTGGGTGTAGTCCGCTACCGCGACAACCGCTCCTTCGTCATCGCCGACATTCCTGGCATTATCGAGGGTGCCAGCGAGGGGAAAGGACTCGGACTCCGCTTCTTGCGCCACATCGAACGCAACGCTTTGTTGCTCTTCATGATACCTGGCGATACCGAGAACATCCGCCACGACTACGAGGTGTTGCTCAACGAGCTGGCCACTTACAACCCAGAGATGCTGGAGAAGCGTCGCGTGCTGGCTGTGACCAAGGCAGATTTGCTCGACGAAGAACTAATGGAGCTGTTGCGTGCCGACCTGCCTACCGACCTGCCCGTGCTCTTCATCTCATCCGTCACGGGTTACCACCTCACCGAATTGAAGGATCTACTCTGGGGCGAACTCGAAGCCAGCAACCTCCATGCCGACGTGGACCTCACGGAGATTGACCCCGTACACCATGCCTCCCTCGTCCACCGCGACAAGGATAAAGAGGACTTTGAGGGTCTTGATGATTTGGAGCCTTTGGATGAGCCAGAAGTCCTCGACGACTTTGAGGATTTAGAAGATCTGGAGTATGTAGACCTGGAGGACGTAGAAATGGAGGATGATGAATAGACCAGTTCTATCTTCACTTATGTTGTACGATATAGCACCGAACATCGCAGCCTTCTCCACCGAACGCCATACGGAGGAGTCCGACTTGCCCTATGCGGGATTCAATGTAACTCCTTACACGGGTGACCTCCCTTCGCACGTGGCTTCTTGTCATGAACAGCTTGCCAGTTCGCTGCACATTTCTCCATCCCGAATCATCATTCCCCACCAAGTCCACGGTACCCGTATTGCCATCGTGGACGAACAGTTCCTGACGCATCCCGATGATCGGTTGGAGGGCGTGGATGCCGTAGTGTCCAATTTGATCGACGTGTGTCTCGGCGTATCAACCGCCGACTGCGTTCCCCTTCTTTTCTACGATCCCAAGCAGGAAGTCATAGGGGCTACCCATGCCGGATGGCGTGGCACAGTGGCGCGAATTGGTGTTTTGACCTTGGCGAAGATGTACGAGTCCTTTGGCTCCAGCCCACAAGATGTCCTCTGTCTTATCGGTCCCAGCATCGGTCCAGAGGCATTCGAAGTCAGAGAAGATGTCTATGATTCCTTCCGTTTGGCAGGATTCCCAATGGACGAGATAGCAACAGCGGTGGAACAATATGAGCATTTTGTTCCACCACGTTGGCGTATCAATCTTTGGAAAGCCAATGCCTGGCAGCTACAGTGTGCTGGCCTGCCAGCCCGGAACATCAGCATCACTGGCATCTGCACCTATACCGACTATGCCCGCTTCTTCTCCGCCCGTCGCCTCGGCATTCAGAGCGGTCGCATCTACACGGGTATTCTCCGCAGGGGAAACAAGACTTACTAAGCCCCCTTCTTCCTAAATCCTTATTTCTTATGGCGATTTGCCCGGGCGCGGCGGATGTCGGCCTTTTTCTTGGCTGCTCCGCTGCCATGAGCACCAGTGATGTACCCTTTCTTCTTGGCCTTGGTGCGCACCTTATCGGAATCGTCGCGCTTAGGACTTTTGCCACTGCCCTTGAAGGTGATGCCATGCATGATGACTTCGGCAATATTGTCAGACCCACCCCCGCCCCCTCCCGTGAGGGAGTGGAGAGGCTTGCGTGTTGTTTCCTTATCAGTTTTCATGTAACTAGGTCTTAGTGGTGGAACAACCTAACGCCGGTGAAGGTCATGGCGATACCGTACTTGTCGCAGGTGGCGATGACATGGTCGTCGCGGACACTTCCGCCTGCCTGTGCCACATAGCGGACGCCGCTCTTGTGGGCACGCTCGATGTTGTCACCGAAGGGGAAGAAGGCGTCGGAGCCGAGGCAGACGTTGGTGTTCTGGGCAATCCAGGCGGCCTTCTCCTCGCGCGTCAGCACTTCGGGCTGCTCGGTGAAGAACTGCTGCCAGGCGCCGTCAGCCAGCACATCGTCGTGGTCGTCGGAGATATAGATGTCGATGGTGTTGTCGCGGTCGGCACGACGGATGCCTGGAACGAAGGGCAGGGCCATCACCTTCGGATGCTGGCGCAGCCACCAGATGTCGGCCTTCTGTCCGGCCAGACGCGTGCAGTGGATGCGGCTCTGCTGTCCGGCGCCGATGCCGATGGCCTGTCCGTCCTTCACGTAGCAGACGCTGTTCGACTGGGTGTACTTCAGCGTGATGAGAGCAATCATCAGGTCGCGGCGTGCCTCGGCGGGGAAGTCCTTGGCTTGCGTAGGAATGTTCTCGAAGAGGGCAGGGTCGTCGAGGCGGATCTCGTTGCGTCCCTGTTCAAAGGTGATGCCGAAGACCTGCTTGCGCTCGATGGGTTCGGGGCGGTAAGTGGTATCTATTTGAATGACGTTGTAGGTTCCTTTGCGCTTCTCTTGAAGGATTTCCAGAGCCTGCGGGGTGTAGCCGGGAGCAATGACGCCGTCGCTGACTTCACGCTTGATGAGCAGGGCCGTGGCCTCGTCGCAGGTGTCGCTCAGGGCGATGAAGTCGCCGTAGGAGCTCATGCGGTCGGCTCCGCGTGCGCGTGCGTAAGCGGTAGCAATAGGTGTGAGTTCAAAGGGTACGTCGTCCACCCAGTAAATCTTGCGCAGGGTGTCACTCATGGGAAGTCCCACGGCGGCACCGGCGGGCGACACGTGCTTGAAGCTGGCTGCTGCTGGCAGACCTGTGGCGGCCTTCAGTTCGCTGACAAGCTGCCATGCGTTCAAGGCGTCGAGGAAGTTGATGTAGCCGGGACGGCCACTGAGCACTTCGATGGGGAGTTCACTGCCGTCGGCCATGAAGATGCGCGAGGGCTTTTGGTTCGGGTTGCACCCGTACTTGAGTTGGAGTTCGGTCATATTGGGAGTTGAAAGTTGGGAGTTAAAAGTTGAGAGTTGGGAGGTGAATATTGAGAGTTGCGGGGCAAAGTTAGTCCTTTTTCCTCAATGCTCAGTCCTCACAGCCGAAAAAAGCACGCTTTCCACTTCTTCTTCTGTTCTTTTTTGAGCCTTATGGGTTGGAAGCCGGGGATTTTTTGTACTTTTGCTGCGCAAACACGTTTTAAAAAGCTATTCTCCATGACGAGAACGTTCCTGAAAACCTCCCTTTCTCGCAGGCGCTTTGTCCCTTTCTTCAACACCTTTGCCGTCGGTCTCGCGACCGTGGTTGTCCTTGGGTGCAGTCGTTCCACTCTTTCTTCCGTTGGAGTACGCACCGAGGCGCTGGATGCTTCGGCGTGGAAGGCGTCTGAGTGGATTTCCGTGGCCGATGCCTCGGTGGTCCGCGGCCGTGTGAACGATGGTGACAACGCCTGCTCGGCCGAGGGTGCCAGTTGGTTCCTCTCCACGGTCACGAACGAGCAGAAAGTCGTCCGTGCCTGTTGGATGACGGCCGGCCTCGGCGTCTACGACCTGTACGTCAATGGCCAACGGGTGGGCGAGGAAGTGCTGCGTCCGGGCTTCACGCACCCGGAGAAAACCAAGCGCTCCCTGACCTACGATATCACCCGTGCGCTCCGGTGCAAGGCGGGCGAGGAGAATACGCTGGCCGTGCAGGTCACCCCCGGCTGGTGGGCAGACAAGATTGTGACGCCCGGCGGCCATGAAGGCATGGTGGGTCACAAGTGCGCCTTCCGGGGCGTGCTGGAACTCACCTTTGCCGACGGCACCACGAAACGCTACGGCACAGACACTTCCACTTGGCGGGCGGGCATCGCAGGTCCCGTGCGTCGGGCAGGCATCTTCGAGGGCGAACGCTATGATGCCCGTGTGCAGCCCGGTTATGCCACGCCCGAACGTTTTTCGAAGCCTGAGCCGAACACGGAGTTCAACGGCCAAGTCCTTCCTTCCGATGGCGCGGAAATCTACCAGCGCGAGGACATAGTCCTCTACCCTGTCAAGGCTTATGCTTGGAAGGGTGTACAGGGAGCTACGGACGATGCCTTTGGCAAGGTCATTGTCATTGAAGAATTTCCGAAGGGCAAGGACCTCGTGCTCCATCCGGGCGAGACGCTGGTCGTGGACTTCGGACAGAATGCAGCCGCCGTGCCCGCCTTCGTCTTCAAGGCTGCTGAAGGTACGACGCTGACCTGTCTGCCCGGAGAGCTGCTGAACGATGGCAATGGTGCCAAGAGCCGTGGTATGGACGGCCCCGAAGGCAGTGTCCACCGCCGCAACCTCCGCACGGACGCTATTCACATGCGCCTGGAATACACTTTTGCGGGCGGCAGCGACTACGAGACCTACGTGCCCCGCGGCACCTTCTTCGGCTACCGCTACGTCAGCATTGGCGCCACCAACGAGGTACACATCAAGTCCCTCCGTTCCGTGCCCGTCACCTCCATCGCCCAAAACCTCGAAACGGGCATTCTCGAAACGGGCGACGCCTCCATCAATCGACTCATCTCCAATATCGTCTGGGGTATGCGCTCGAACTACCTCTCCGTATCGACCGACTGTCCGCAACGCAACGAGCGACAGGGCTGGACGGCCGACACGCAGGTCTTCGCCGAGACGGGTACGTTCTTCGCCAACACCGACCGTTTCTTCCACAAATGGATGCGCGATATGCGCGACACGCAGAGTCCCGAAGGAAGCTTCCCCGGCGTAGCGCCTTGGGGACAGTATGGCGACGCTGGCATGATGCGCCTCGGATGGGCCGATGCCGGAATCATCGTGCCGTGGACGGTGTGGAAGCAGTTCGGCGACCGAGCCATCATCGACGAGAACTGGGAGGCCATGAACCGATTCATGCAGCACATCAACGAGCACCGCTACGACCACGAAGCCCTCAGCCGCGAGAACGGCAACTACCAGTGGGCCGACTGGCTCAGCTTCGAGCCTCTGGAGAGTTGCAGTGGCATCGCCTTCGAAGGCGGCAGGCCCAAGCCCGACGCCATCACCTACTGGAACTACCTCAGCGCCTGCTACTGGGCCATCGATGCCGACATGATGGCCGACATGGCTGCTGCCACGGGACGCGATGCTTCTTTCTATCGCCAGATGGCCGCCAATGCCAGGGCATATCTGCGCGAGACCTTCCTCACTACAGAAGGAACCTTCAAGTGCGAGATTCTCAACACGATGCAGACTCCCGCCCTCTTTGCCCTGCGCAACTACCTCGTCGAAGGAGAGGCGAAAGCAGCTATGACTACGCGCCTGCGCAGGAACTTCGCCGACCACGGAGGATGCTTGCAGACAGGTTTCCTCGGCACCAGCATCCTGCTTCCCACCCTGACGGAGAATGGCATGACCGACCTCGCCTACGATCTCCTCTTCCAGCGTAAGAACCCTAGTTGGCTCTACAGCGTGGATAACGGGGCGACAACCGTTTGGGAGCGTTGGAACAGCTACATGGTGGACAAAGGCATGGGGCCGCAAGGTATGAACAGCTTCAACCACTACGCCTATGGTTGCGTAGGCCAGTGGCTGTGGGAGACGGCAGCAGGCATCGCCGCAGACCCGGCTCAACCCGGCTTCCGCCATATCATCATGCGTCCCCAGCCCGACAAGCGTCTGGGACATCTGAGAGCCGAATACCGTTCTGCCGCAGGACTTGTCAAGAGCGCGTGGCGCTATGACGGCAACCGCTGGACGTGGGAGTTCACTATCCCGCAAGGAGCTACGGCCACCGTCGTCCTTCCCGGACAGGGCGAGGCGAAGGAGTATGCCGCAGGAAGCTATAAGCTGACCATTGACATTTATAGATAATCGTATGAAAAAAACTCTTTCCCTCCTTTGCCTGCTGCTCTGCACATCGCTGAGCTGGGCAGGCCGCGTCGTCACCGACAGCATCCAGAGCCAAGTGCTCGGAGCCACCGTGAAGTACAATGTCTATCTGCCGTCCGGCTTCGAGCGCGGACAGGAACGTCTGCCCGTGGTCTACCTGCTCCACGGCCTTACCGACACCTACACCGCTTGGGACCAGAAGGGCGGCATGAAGGACATTGCCGACGAGATCATCGGTTGCGGCGAGTCTGTGCCCGTGGTCGTCATCATGCCTAATGCCGGAGGTCCCGATGTTCACAACACCTGGAACGGCTACTTCAACATGCCCGGCTGGGCCTACGAAGATTTCTTCTTCACCGAGCTGATGCCGCAGGCCGAGGCTAAGTACCGCTGCATCGGCGACAAGGAACACCGTGCCATCATGGGACTCTCGATGGGTGGAGGCGGCAGCGTAGGCTACTGCCAGCGTCATCCCGACAAGTTCTCCTCCTGCTACGCCATGAGTCCGTGGCTCGACAGCGAACCGGGTCGCGTGGGGGATGACGGAAGTAAAACCAAGATGTTCTACACCTCCGAGGCCGTGCGCGAACATTCTGCACTCGCTTTCATGGACAATGCCAGCGACGAGGTCAAGGAACAACTGAGCACGCTGAAGTGGTTCCTCGACTGTGGCGACGACGACTTCCTGCTCGGCAACACCTTCGAGCTGTACAAGAAGATGCGCTTTGCCCGCCTCAATGCCGAACTGCGCGTGCGCAACGGCATCCACAACTGGGAGTACTGGCGAGCCTCCCTCCGCCTCTCTCTCCCCTTTGCCTCCCGCAACTTCGCAAAGTGACCTTCCTAACCTCGCCAGGTTTCCGCTCTCAAGACGGTGGTGGCCGTAACCACCTAATTTGACAACAAATGATTCTGTAAAAGTTGCCATCACCCGTCACCTCTCCCGTGTAACTGGCAGAATTTCAGTCTGCTATCGGGTGACGGTAAGGTGATGGTAAATGTTATTTTGTAATCCTTCTGCTTGGGGGGAAATCTCAAACGGCTGTATATGAGTTAGATAGCTTTTTCGAGCATCCATCACTTTGGCGATGCCGTTTGGAACCCGTATAGGTTCGCTCGTGAACCCTTAAGGGTTGGACGTGTAACCCTTAAGGGTTTGAGCCTGAACCCTTAAGGGTTCATGAGTGTCTCACTGGTGAGACAAATCTGTTGCGCGAACAGTACAAGGCTGCACGTCGAAGGTGATGGTAACTCAACGGTTGTATTTTATTGATAGACAGTGGATTGTAAGGTCGTTTTGCACCTAAGCATCGAGTAAACGCCATTTTCCTGCCTTACCGTCACCTTACCATCACCTTCTTTTGTGTTGAATATCAGAATGTTAAACAGGAAAGGTGACGGGTGATGGTAAAATTTACAAAAAACATTTTTATCTGTTTTCATCTTATTTATAAGGTTTTTGTTTGTCAATTCAAGGGGATTATGTACTTTTGCAGTGAAATACTAAGGAAACAAAGGATTATGACAGCACTACAACTCAATGCAGAACTCTTTCGCGAGCTCAGTATCATTGCCGAAGATGAGACCCTGATGCAGAAAGCATTAAAGTATCTCAAGAAACTCACGGCTAAGAAGCAGGCTATGGATGAGACAGAATATATCATGTCCTCACCTGCCATGGTTGATATTCTTCGTCAAGGTGATGAAGACATTAAGAATGGACGAGGTCGTGTCGTAACATTGGATGAAATATGGAAATAATCTTTCTTCCACAAGCTGATGCCGACTTGGAGTATTGGAAAAGTATTGGTAACGAACGTATTTTGAAGCGTGTTAGAGACTTGCTTGAAGACATACAATTGCATCCATTCTCTGGCATTGGTAAACCTGAAGCTTTGAAAGGAACAAATGGCAAGTGGAGTCGCCGCATTACAGATGAACACCGTTTGGTTTATTCTATCAGCAGTGTAAGAATCTATGTTTATGTAATCTCTTTGCGTTACCATTATTCTAAATAGCTTTTTAGTATTTCATCCTCCAACCTGTCTACATCCTTCACCTCTAATAGCTTCCACTCGCCATACGATTTCAAATTGTTGCCGGCTGGAATTCAATAGTTTTTCTTTGTCTAAAGACCTGCGAGGCATGGGATGGTGCAGAAATAGAAATGAGGCTGTGTCCTGTTTGTAGGACACAGCCTCATCGATGATATGCTGCCACAAGACGAAGCGTGCGGAGCAGGGTGGAACGGATTTAGAGCTTGTCGTTGCTGCCGAGCACGTCCACAATCTTGTGGATGTACATCTTCTTCATGTTCTCGCGGGCGGGCTTCAGGTACTGGCGAGGATCGAAGTGGCTGGGGTTCTCTGCCAGGTACTTGCGGATGGCTGCAGTCATAGCCAGACGGCTGTCGGAGTCGATGTTGATCTTACAGACGGCGCTCTTGCTGGCCTCACGCAGTTGCTCTTCGGGGATACCTACTGCATCGGGCAGTTTGCCGCCGAAAGCGTTGATGGTATCGACCTCGTCCTGAGGAACGGAGCTGGAGCCGTGGAGCACGATGGGGAAGCCGGGAAGCTTCTCTTCAATCTGGTGCAGGATGTCGAAGGCGAGGGGAGGAGGTACGAGCTTGCCGGTCTTCGGGTCGCGGGTGCACTGTTCGGGAGTGAACTTGTAGGCGCCGTGGCTGGTGCCGATGGAGATGGCGAGGCTGTCGCAACCACTGCGGGTGCTGAACTCGATAACCTCTTCGGGCTTGGTGTAGTGGCTCTCGGCAGCGCTGACTTCGTCCTCAACACCGGCGAGCACGCCGAGTTCGGCTTCTACGGTCACGTCGTGAGCGTGGGCGTATTCCACAACCTTCTTGGTGATGGCGATGTTCTCGTCGAAGGGCAGGTGGCTACCATCGAACATCACGCTGGAGAAACCGTTGTCGATGCACTCCTTGCAGATCTCGAAGCTGTCGCCGTGGTCGAGGTGGAGGGCAATCTGAGGATTGGGGCAGCCGAGTTCCTTGGCATACTCAACAGCGCCCTGTGCCATGTAGCGCAGGATGGTACCGTTGGCGTAGTTACGTGCGCCCTTGCTGACCTGCATGATGACGGGAGACTTGGTCTCCACGGCAGCCTGCACGATGGCCTGCATCTGCTCCATGGTGTTGAAGTTGAAGGCGGGGATGGCGTAGCCACCGGCCACAGCCTTTTTGAACATTTCGCGGGTGTTAACAAGACCCAGTTCTTTGTAGCTTGTCATTGTTTGATTAAGATTTAATTATAGGGTTAATTGTTTAATGGGGATTATTATACGTCTTATGGATGACTGCTTAGAGTTCTCTGGCGAAGTAGGTGACCACGGGCAGGTGGTCGCTGTAGCCGTTGAGCCATACGCCGCCTGCGTGGGTGCGCTTGGGGTTGCCTTTGAACTTGCCACTGTCCTGGAAGAGGTAGTCGCGGGTGAAGATCTCGGCTTTGTAGAAGGTGAGGGTAGAGTAGTCCTTCTTCTTCTGTACGTCAAGGCAGTTGGAAGACATGACAATCTGGTCGAAGAGGTTCCATCGGCCGTCGTACTTGAGCGTGCCGCGTCCGTCGAGCAGTATTTGCCACCAGGGGTTGAACATTTCGCCGGCCTTCACGTCTTCCATTTTGCGTCGTGCGCTCAGGTTCTTAGCCATGGAGGGACTGAAGGGGTCATCGTTCATGTCGCCCATAACCAGCACTTTCATGTTGGGGTTAGCCGCTATGATACTGTCCTTCTCAGCACGGACTTGGTCTCCTGCCCACTCACGGAGAGGTGAACCTCCGAAGCGGCTGGGCCAGTGACAGACGATAACAGTCACGCTGTCGCCGGCCAATGTGCCTTGCACGGTGAGGAAACCACGTGTGGGACGCATATCCGCATCTTTCAGTACGTATGGTTGCAGCCACACTTTGGCAGGACTGAAGAAACGGGGATTATAAAGCAGTCCGCAATCGACACCACGCCTGTCCGGGCCTTCGATGTGGCAGAACTTGAAACCGCGCTTGGCCAGTTCCTCCTGTGCACACAGGTCGGTGAGGCAATGGGCGTTCTCCACCTCGCTCACGCCGATGATGGAACACCCCACTTTCAGGCGGTCGGTACCCATTTCTGCCAGCACGCGAGCCATGTTGCGCAGCTTGTTGGTGTACTTCATCTCAGTCCACTGGTTAGCACCGTCGGGCAGGTATTCCTCATCGTTCTTGCCCTCGTCGTGGGTGGTATCGAAGAGATTCTCCAAGTTGTAGAAACCGATGGCGTACATGCCGATATTCTTCTCTTGGGCTTGGGCTGCCATGCCCATAACAAGGAGCAATGACAGAAGAATGTACTTTCTCATTAGTTCCAATCGTTGAAATTATATTTTGCTTCTACTGCGTTTTCTATTTGGTCGGGCAAGTTGTGGAAGAAGTCGATGCCCGTCAGTGCTTCCAGACTATCTACGGAGATGGCATTCTTGGCAATCTCAGAGCGGGGTGCTGTGTTCTCGTAAGTATAGCCGTACCGCTTGTTTTCCATCCAGAAGGCAATGCTGGTATAGCTGCGAGACTTTACCCTCAGCAATGCCATGAAGTAGTATTTGGGAATAGCCATCTGTCCGCTGCTGCGGTTTAGGTAGCCGCGGATGTGTTCAGGCTTGTCAATGGCGCCACCCTTGACCACGTAGAGCGTGTCTGCAAATGCGCTGTTGCGTCCACAATTGGACACCAAGTTTTCCAAGGTAATCCAGTAGCCTTGATTAAATGACCCCTCCTGCGGACTGATGTTGCTCATGTAGAACGTCTGCTCGTTGGCCTCAACGCTGAAGAGGCGGTCATTGCTGGCGCAGAGGTGTCCGCGATTGTAAGGAGAGCCGAAGCCATAACTGCCCACCCATGCCGTGCTGGGCAGTTGGGGATCGTCGGCAAAAGGCTCATCACTGCGGCTGGTGACTTTAGACCGTGTCTCACCATCGAAGCGGAAAGCCACCCAACGGGAGTGCCGCTTCTGGAGGTCAAAGTCCACGCAGTAGTTCATCACGCTACGCCCGCCAACCTTAACTGAATGATAGATGAACTTGTTACCTGGTTTCAGGGCGGGCACTTCGATACGTGCGGCGATGCTACGCTCGTCGGACTCTAATCCCGTCTCTTGAGACACCTGTTGGTTTTCCGGCAACAGATTAGGCCCTTCATCGTCATCACCGCCGCAGGCGATGACCGTCGTGAGGACGGTCACCGCCATAAGAGCGAGGAATATAGGATGAAAAAGTCTGTTCATCAGTTCTTTTCAATCTTTACGTCATCAACCAGCAAAGCGTCTTCGCCAGTCTTACTATTCATAATGATGAAAGAGTAAGAACCAGCAGGAAGATCGAAACTTTTGCTTATAAGTTGCCATTCAGTTGTGATTCCGTTAAAGAAGTCGTTACTTCCACCATAGGCATAGGAAGTACCATTATAGTGACCAAGACGTGCTACGGCAGTAGACGATTCTGCTCTTACCCATGCAGAAATGGTGTATGTGCCAGCTTCAAGAGTTAACTCTTTATATGCCAAACGTGTATTCTGTTTTGCTTCAGATTTCATGGCGTGAACTATTTTGCAAGAATAAGATCCTCCATGAAATTCTGTACTTTGAGACAAACAATCTTTGAATGATGCTTGACTGTCCCATCCCGTTGGAATACCATCAGCCCATGTCTCAAAGTCGCCATTTGTGAAGTCATCAAGCGTTTGACCTTCGCCAGGAGTGGGATCTGGATTGGGAGTTGGGTCAGGAGTGCCACCATCTGTCACGCCATTGAGCGAATAGAGGTAGTTTGCCTTGCTGGCTGTCTCCAGAGTACCATTATAGTTCGTTAACTTGCCGTAGATAATGACATCATCGCCAATTTTAATCTGTGTGTCGCCCTCCACCCACTTGCGGTTACCGAGGTACTGTGTTGAATAGATGTAGAATTGGTTTGAGGTCGTGCCGTCATCAGAGATATAGAAAGTGGCGGTGCCATATTGTGCACTGAAAGTGTATTTAATCTCGGAAATCTTACCTTTAATATAGTACTCCTCTGTGCTCGTTGTTCCCTGTTCGAGGACGGAAGCTGCATTGGTTGCAGCAACGGCATTGAATGGGTCGGCAAGTGTACCCGTTCCTTTAGCTTCACCAGGTGTTGGAGTATCTCCACCAATCTCCCCATTGAGTGAATAGAGGTATGCTTCCTTCTGAACAGTCTCGGGGGTATTTCCGCTATAATTGGTCAGTTTACCACACACAATTACTTCGTCGCCGACTTGGAGAATGGGGCCAGATGTATAATTCTTGTTGCCAAGATAAAGGGCACGGTAAACATAGAACTGGCCATTCTCAGTGCCATCATCAGAAATATAGAATGAGGCGTTGCCAAAGCCGGCATCATAATTCTGTGACTTGCCTTCTTTGTCTGTTGCAATGCTCACCACCTTACCCTTGATATAGACCACATCGCTCTTGGCTCCAGAAGCAAGTGCGCTAGCAACACTGTTGGCTGCCACGGAGTTATAAGGATCTTCCAACGTTCCTGAACCAGTGCCTTCTGTTGGCTGTGGTGTGGGCGTTTCGCCGCCATCGCCGCTGTTGGCCTGTCCCTTTTGCACTTTGAGGTTCTTCACTTCCCAAGTGCTGGAGTAGGAGTCGTGTGCGGTGTGCTTGAGGGCGATATTGATTTTCTTGCCCATCAGTGATTCGGGAATCTGGACTTGCTGATCCACAAAGGTGAAGCTGCCACCCACGCCGTCGAACAGGAGAGGCAGTTCTGTCCATGTGGCTGCGTTGACATCGTTTGTGTAGTCTTCAGAAGCCAACAACTTGTGGTCGTCCTTGATGGTGGACTTCTCATAGTTGATGGCCTGGCTGAGGCTGACGTATGCAGCTGTCACGTCAGTGAGGTCTATGGTAGGACCTACGAGATAGGTCACGCCGGCCTGGTTCGTCTTCTTGCCGTCGCCGTTGAAGTCCTTGTAGCCGGTAATGACGGCACTACTGAAATCTATAAACCATTCCAGGTCGCCGCTGGCAGCCTTGGACTGGAACTTGCCGAGTGAACTTGAAAAGGACTCACTGAGCAGGACATCGGTTTGGGCCTTTGTGGTATTGATGCTATATGGCTCGGGCACGTCCTCGCAGGCAATGAAGGCTACGCTCGTCAACGACAGCATCATAAGATAAAAATACTTTTTCATAAGAGGTATTTTGTTTTGTTGTTAGCTATAAATAATATAAGGTTATAAGGATTATTTTAGGACTTCAAGGTCGTTGAGCTCGCGAAGCTGCAGTTGCCAGCCGCTATAGTAGGTAAGTACACCCGTGAGACGGCATTGTCCTGTGGGTATGACTGTATAGGAAATTTCGTTGCGTGTGGATGTGCGCACGGTGATTTCCGTATTACCGACTTTGAATGAACGATCCTTGGCGTAACCGGCATCATAACCTTCTACAGGGTCTTCTTCCTCCGAGACATTGGGGGTGAAGATGCGCTGGCCATCGGCTTCAGGGAAATAGCCTTCGAGAGTGACAAGCAACGGCGCATTGTTGATATTCTGGTTGCTCGTGGTTGCAAGCCAAGCTTCGTCCTTCACCAACGGTGTAACCAGTGTCTTCTTTATTTGGGCAGATGGACCGTCTACGAGCTGTACCTGTGTGCGGCAGAGTTGCATAAGCATGGGGCCTAAGCGCTTGTTGCCTGCACTGGTGAAGTAGGGTTGACCAATCTTGGGCACATAGCTATAATTGCCAATCCATAAACCTTTGAGGTTCACACGCACAGTCTGTCCGACTGGGAAGAAGGAGCTTAGGTGAGTGTGTTTGATACCAAGTTCGATGCACTGGTCGCTGCCATCGTCGCGGATGTCACGCAGGACAAGAGTCTGATAGAGATTGCCGGACAAGTCATTGGCCACTACCGTTCCCTCGAAGATGAGGTCTTCTTCCACTTCCTCAAAAGAATTACGGGCCGTGATGGTGTTCTTGAACCTTGTCTTCAGCTGGGTAATGGTGGTGTTGACATCGCCCACGGACTCCTGACAGGTGATGCCATTATCATCTGAGACTGGCGGTTCTGGCACATCGTCCATGCAGGCGGTGAAGGTGCAAACGGCAAAGAAGGTTGCCGCTATCTTATAGAAATATGTTTTCATAACTGTAGCCATAGATTAGAAGCGGTAACCGATGTTAAGGAATGCGTTGAATGCGTTGGCGTAGTAGTACTTGGAGTTCTTGGAGAACTTGTAGCGGTTAACGTCGGTGCTTTGTGAGGAATTGAAATAGCTGTCGTCGCGACTTTGCTCATAGCCGCCGGTACGCAGGTTGGTATTATTGAGGATGTTACTCAGGCTGAGGTTGATGCTGAGTGTGCGTCCGTGCTTTAGCCGCAGGAAACGGCCGATGGAAGCATCCAGCATAAAACCGCCCTTGAACTTCTCCTGTTCGCGTGCGTAGGAGTATTCTAACTGTCCCGTCTCGCCGTTGAAGAGCAGGCCGCCGTTCTCGTTGAGTTCAGCCTTGGTGACCATGTACTGCATGATTTGGTTGCCGGCGGCATCGGTGGCCTGTTGGCTGGTGTAGAAACCTCCCTTACCGTACTTGTACTGCTGCGCGAACGTGCTGGCCAGTCGGTTGTAGGGGGAGAAGCCCACATAGACGCGGTCGTAGTAATTGAGGTTCAATTCGAAGAACCATCCGCTGACATTGTAGTTCACCCCGATGCTTGCGGCTGTGAGTGGTGTGCCGCTGACACGCATCCCGTCGGCCACCACGAAGTCGTTCATGACTGCACCCGTGACGGGGTTTTCCGGCTGGCTCAGTTTGTCGAAGCTTTCGGAATAGAGTTGTGCATCGGGATTGTTCGTGTACTTGCCTTCAGCGATGGAGCCGATGAACTGGAAGCTGAGGTTGTTGGTCACTCTCAGCTTGAGAGCTGCTTCGACGCCATAGTGTTGCTTCTCGATGCCCGTCATGCTTATATAGGTGAAGGTGGACATACCATCGTTATAGAAAGCGGTCTGTTCAGTTCCGTTCTTGAACTGGGTGAAGAAGCCTGCTACACGACCGGCGAGAGGCCCAATAGCAAAGTCATAGGCCAACTCGGCGTTGTAGATGTCTTCGCGTCTGAGATTGTCGATGAAGTTGTTCTGGATACGTGGTGCTACGAAGCTGTTGTTGGGCAGCGGAGCCTCGTTGTCCCATCCTCCGCCTAAGCTGATACGGTGGTTGGGCGTGGGGCTGAAGGCCAGTCGTGCCTTACCGCCGCCGTGCAGGAAGTAGGCCCATCCACTTTCGCCGTAGGAATGGTCTTTAGCACGTCCGTTCTGCATCTTTCCCTCGCGTTCGAAGGTGGTTCCGTCTAAGTGTCCTCCGAGGTCAAAGTTCCATTTTCCGTAATTGTAGAGGTACTGCCCCCAAAGGCGGGCCTTGTGTACATATATATTATAGTCATAGCCGAAGCGGTCTCCCTCGCCGATGCGCTTATTGGGATAGCGCAAGTCATTTTGGGCTGCATCGCTGTTCCGGCCGTTGTCGTTGGCGGCGAACTTGTCGTAGTCGTAGTAGTTCACGGCACCAAGCAGGTCAGCCATGGTTTTGTAGTGCATACCCTTGGTGCTGTTCAGTTGCAGGCCCAGTGAATATTTGTTGTTGAGGTTGATGTTGCGGTTGAAGGTGGAGTTGATGGCCAGTACCATTTGGTCATTGTGGCGGCGCTCCTGATAATAGAGTGCCTCGCCTCCGCGTGCAGCCTCCTCGCGGTTGATGGCGTACATGCGGTCCCACTGCACCTGCCGGTTGGCCTTGTCACTTGTCCAATAGTCATAGAGCGTGTTCCACTGGTCGAGGAAATACTTGTTCTCGCCCAGATAGTCGCCGTTGTTTTTCTTTTCGTCGTAGACGTCAAAGATGCTGCTGGGGAAGTTCTTGTAGTAATCGGGGCGAGGGTCGTAGGCATTGCCGTTCCAGCCCAAGGCGGTGCTGCTGTACATCGAGTAGCGGAATCCTGCAGAGGTGGACAGCTTGGTATCTTGGTTGATGTCGAAGTCCCACGTGAGAATAGCCGTCGGCTCGAAATCGTTGACCACACGGCTGTTACGCTTCTTTCCGTTCTGGTAGCCCCAGTTGGGATTGTAGTAATGGCTGTTGGCTAGCCAGTATGCTTCTTCGGTGGATGCCTGTTGCTGACCGCGTTCTGTTGGTGAGCCGAAAGTGATGAGTGAAAGGGTGTTGCGGTCGCCCAGCTTCTTCTCTGCGGCGAGGTAGTAGCTGAGAGAGTTGTAGAATGTTCCCTCGATGACACCTTCGTTAGCCCAACGATAACCGATACTTGTAGCAAAAGCCCATCCGTTGGCGTTGAAGCCTGTCGAATGGGTGTAGATGGCGCGTGCCACATAGTTGCGGTTACAGCCCGAGAGGGTCAGCTTGTTTCCTTGTTGCTGTTGGCTGGCACGCATGTTAATACTCGATGCTCCGCCGATACCAGTCAGACCGAAGGTGGTTGTCTCGAACGGGGATGCTCCTTCGCGTCCACGTGTTACGTCGTTGAGACCACCAATCATAGCATAGCTGAACTGCCCTCTCTCGGCATCGTTGAACATGATGCCGTTGAGGTAGGTCTGTGTGTACCTGTTATCCAGTCCCCTGACACGGAAACGCATGGGGCTGAACAGGAACCCTACCTCCGAGAGGTACGGATCACTCTTCGTAGCAACCAAGGCCGAAACCGTCTGAGCCGACTCGTTATCCTCGTCGAGCTGCGACTCGGTAAAGGTGAAGTCGGCGTTGTCGTCGTCGGTCACCGTCTTCGGATTGGCAGAGGTTGTCGGTTGCTGTGCGAACATGGATGATGCGATGCACCATACCAGCGTCGCGAGCTTTACCCTGTTAGTCATGAGTCGATGATTTTGTTTAGTAAAGTGATTAAGTTTTTGTCAATAACGGGGCAAAGTTAAGGAAAAGGTTTGGAACCCCCATCATTTGCCGCATCTTTTTTGTCTCAAATGTGCGAAAGATGAGAAAAAAGGGAAAAATGTCGGAAGAAAGTTTGGCCACGTCGCAGAAATGCACTACTTTTGCGCCGCAAAAACTAAAATAACGCAGGTACACAAGCCCTGCACATTACTCACCGTCGGTACACAAGCCCGGCAAGAACTCTACTCAACAACAATGAAACAAGGTATCCATCCCGAAAACTATCGTCCTGTCGTATTCAAGGACATGAGTAACGGCGACATGTTCCTCAGCCGTTCCACCGCAAAGACCACCGACACCGTGGAATTTGAAGGCGAGGAGTATCCCGTAGTGAAGCTCGAAATCTCCAGCAGCTCTCACCCCTTCTACACGGGTAAGAGCAAGCTCGTCGACACCGCTGGTCGCGTCGACAAGTTCATGAGCCGCTACGCTCGCAGCCGCAAGTAATCCTTCGACAGAGCGATATTTGTCGGTCTATCTACAGGGGACTCCCAGTTCGGGAGCCCTTTTTTTTGCCCGGTTGGTAAAGAATCCTACACCTTAATATAATAAATAAGCGTGCGTGGCGTTATTATAACAAGAGAAGATTGAAAGCATGGCGCCAAACAGCTTTTATATCTTGATGTCGTTTATGATTGGAACCGTGTGCACGGCCGTCATAATACCGTTGATTGTGGCTTTCTGTAGGAAGTTTGGTTACTACGACCAACCGAACCAAAGAAAGTTGCACCATGAGGCTATTCCCCGATTGGGAGGCTTGGCTTTCCTGCCCTCGTTGGGTATCAGCTTTTTGACGACCTTGTTGGTATATGCTACCTCTACCGACAAACTGGGCAGTTTTCATATCTCTGCTGCCATTATGGTTATAGGTGCCTGCATCATCTATCTGGTCGGGCTGCTCGACGACTTGCTGGATCTCCCTGCCAGGACGAAGTTCATCATCATGCTTGTCGCTTCGGCTTTCGTGCCTATCTGTAACTTGGTTATAGGTAATCTGCATGGCTTGTTCGGCATCATGGAACTGCCTTCTTTTCAGGGTTATGCCTTGACTGTGCTTGTCATTATGACCATTGTTAACTCCCTGAACCTCATCGATGGCATCGACGGCCTTTCCTCTGGCATCTCCATCATCGCACTCGTCATCTTTACTTATTCTTTTGCGGACTTGCGTTCCATCGTCTTTGCCGTGGCGGCGGCCGGTCTCTTGGGCTCCGTCTTTGTGTTCTTCCTGTTCAATGTCTTTGGACGGGTGGGCGGCATGAAGATTTTCATGGGTGATGCAGGCAGTTTGATATTAGGTTATGTCTTGGCTTATTTTGGCATCAAGTATATGCTCATAACCGAGCATGACATTTATACGGAAGCCAATCCCCTGTTGATTCCGTTTTCTGTATTCTTGGTTCCCGTGTTTGACCTTGTGCGTGTGGCATTGACTCGTCTGGCCGCAGGTGAGGCGATGTTCAAGGCTGATAAACGACATATCCACCATGTCCTTATGTCTTCTGGACTCAGTATGCGTCAGACCTTGGTTTGTATACTGACGCTTGATATCGCCTTCATCCTTCTAAACCTTTGGCTGGAAGTGATGATGGTTCCATTCACCGTCATCTTCTTCTTGGATGTTGCTCTTTTCATCATTTTCTTCGTGGTCGTCTACAGTGTGGTTCATCATCGTGAGACCATGGCGGAGATGATGACAGAGTGATGGTTTTGTTTATAGTTTAAGGTTTAAAGCTTAAAGGTACGGCGCGGCTAACCAGCCATAGACCCTTTAAACTTCAAACCTTAAACTATAAATCCCCTTATCTTATTTCGCGTAGCTTACGGCTCTCGTCTCGCGGATGACGGTGATTTTAACCTGTCCGGGATAAGTCATCTCGTTTTGTATCTTTACGGCGATGTCGTTGCTGAGCGTTTCAATCTGCTTGTCGTCGATCTTGTCGGCTCCAACGATAACGCGCAGCTCGCGTCCAGCCTGGATGGCGTAGGTCTTGGTGACGCCGGCATAGCTCATGGCGATGTTTTCCAAGTCTTTTAGGCGTTTGATGTAGGCTTCTGCAATCTCGCGGCGTGCACCAGGACGTGCACCACTGATGGCGTCGCAGACCTGTACGATAGGGGCGATGAGACTGGTCATCTCCATCTCTTCGTGGTGTGCGCCGATAGCGTTGCAAATGTCGGGCTTCTCCTTATATTTCTCTGCCAGTTTGGCTCCGTAGAGTGCGTGTGGCAGTTCGGGTTCCTCGTCGGGCACCTTACCGATGTCGTGCAACAGTCCTGCTCGTTTTGCCTTTTTGGCATTCAGTCCCAGCTCGCTTGCCATGACGGCGCAGAGGTTAGCTGTCTCTCGGGCATGTTGCAGTAGGTTCTGGCCATAGCTGGAGCGGTACTTCATCTTGCCCACAATGCGGATAAGTTCGGGGTGCAGGCCATGAATGCCCAAGTCGATAGCGGTTCGCTTGCCCACTTCCATGATTTCCTCATCCACCTGTTTCTTCACCTTTGCCACGACCTCTTCGATGCGTGCGGGGTGAATGCGTCCGTCAGCAACCAGTTGGTGCAGGGCTAGACGGGCAATTTCGCGGCGGACAGGGTCAAAGCCACTGATGACGATGGCCTCGGGAGTGTCGTCAACCACGATTTCCACTCCGGCTGCGGCTTCCAATGCCCGGATATTGCGTCCTTCGCGACCGATGATGCGTCCTTTCACGTCGTCGTTCTCGATATGGAAGACTGTGACGGAGTTCTCCACGGCAGCTTCCGTGGCCACACGCTGAATGGTCTGGATGACGATGCGCTTGGCCTCCTTGTTGGCCGTCATCTTGGCATCGTCCATGATTTCATTGATGTAGCTGGCAGCATCTGTCTTAGCCTCGTCTTTCAAGGTCTCAATCAGGCGTTCCTTGGCCTCTTCGGCTGTCAGCCCGCTGATTTTCTCCAACTGCGTGCGTTCCTGGGTGATGAGGTTCTCGAGACGTTGTCCCAGTTCCTCTTCCCGCTTTTGCAGGATGCTTTGTTGCTGATCCAGACGCTTGCGTTCAGCCTCTTGTTCGTTCTTGCGGCGATTCAGCTCGTCCTGACGTTGGTTCAGGCTTAATTCGCGCTGCTTGAGTCGGTTCTCGTTCTGCTGAATCTGCTGGTTGCGCTGTTGCACTTCCTTCTCCAGTTCAGCTTTCTTGTTGAGGAATTTCTCCTTGACTTCGAGCAGTTTCTTCTGCTTGAGGACTTCGGCTTCCTTCTTAGCTTCTTCGTGCAGTTCCTGCATTCTGGCGGGCTTGATGCGTCGGTACCAGACATACTGGTAGATGAGCACGGCCAGCGCAATGACGACTGCGGTGATGGTGATTATCAATCCTGTTAATGACATGGTTGTTTTTGAATGTTGTATTTAGATAAATGATTAGGCGCACCAACCTATGACCTTTGTTCCCCCACGTCAGGGGGAGGGTAAGGGAGGTGCGTCGTAGAACTTATTTTCAGATGAGCTGTTATTTCAGGGCTTCGCCTACCTCGTTGATGAGGCCGTTGAGCTGTGCCATGATGGGTTCCAGATTACCGTCGCTCTTGTTTTTCTCGTAGCGTACGGCTATATCGATAAGCGTCATGAGCAGATACACTACATTGCTCTGTCCAGCATACATATTGACATAATAGGTATACTGTTGATTAATGAGCTTCTCTGCATTGCGGTAGAGGAGTTCCTCGTCCCGCTTGGCGTTGATGCTGAAATTCTGTCCACCCAGCTTGAGGGTTATCTTTAGGGTATCGCTGACTTCCATTTATTGTTTTCTTCTGTTTTGTTGCAGATGCTCTACGGTGTGGGTTCCAGTCCCGTCCCTTTGAGCAGGGCGATACACTTGTCTACGTCTCGCACCAATTTGGCCATTTTCTGTTTGGCAAGGGCGAGATCTTTGTCGCCGATTGTCATCATCTTGGCCGTTTTAAGATTTGCATAGTCGGCTTCGAGCAGTTTATTCTGCTTCTTGACTTCTTCGAGTTCGCTGTCTTTCTTTACGAGTTCTTCCAGCAACTCTTCGTTGTCCTCTTTCAGTTGCATGAACTTGAGGATGAGTTGCCGTACCCGTGTTTCCAGCAAGCGTATGGTCTTCTCTTCTTCCGAGGTCATTTAAAGCCGTATTTATTCCACAATTGTGGATATTTCGGCACAAAGGTAGCACTAAGTTTCCGTTTGTGCAAGTTTCGGGCCGTTTTTTATTTATCTTCTTCGATGTTAGGCCGTTTTTCTTTCTTTGCGAGCATAACTGTGGTGTGGACAAATTCTGTCATCCACCCCTCCGAGAAGCCCAATGTCTGCTGGTATTTGCGGATGACGGCTGCTGTGCGGCGCACGTTGTCGTCCTTCCAGTCGTTCTTGGTGAGGAGGTCGTGCACGGTCTTCTCCGTCATGGTCTTCAGCATCCCTTTCATGAATGATGGCAGGCGGAATTTCCATTGCATGACGTTTCCCATGACCATCATCAAGTCTTGCGAGAATCCTTGGAACTGCAGCATGTAGGGTTGCACATCTTGTATCTTCTTGCAACGTTTCTTGACGCTCTGGTCAATTTCTGTTGCGAAGGTTTCGCTGACTCCGTAGATTTCTGAGAGCATCTTGGCGCAGCGTTTCTTCTCGCCCACGCCCAATTTGTTGTTGATGGTGGGAACTTTCAGGGTCTGCTTGAACACGCGCAAGTCAGGCAGGGCGGCGAGGTTGCTGATGCCCACTTGTGCGGCGATGCTGGCTTGCAGATAAACGCGGATGAGCGTCATGAAATCTTCCATGCCGCCCACTTTGGTTTTGGTCTCGGTCGAGGAGCGGCCGAAGAGTCTATCTAAAAAGGACATTGTTATATTTAGGGGTTGAAGTTTTAGGGGTGGTAGGATTTCCTAAGATTATAGGTCTTTCTGTTGGCTTTCTTTTAGTTCATCTATGACTTTCAACAGATACTGCCCGTACTGGTTCTTGAGCATTGGCTGTGCCAACTGCCGCATCTTCTCTTCGTTAATCCATCCTTTGCGGTAGGCAATGCCTTCGAGGCAGGCGACTTTCAGTCCCTGCCGCTTCTCGATGACTTCGATGAAGGTAGAGGCTTCGCTGAGGCTGTCGTGGGTGCCGGTGTCCAACCATGCGAAACCGCGTCCGAGGGTCTGCACTTTCAGCTCGCCGTCTTCAAGGAAACGTTGATTCACAGTAGTGATTTCCAGCTCGCCACGTGCCGAGGGCTTAATCTCGTGGGCCACTCGCACCACTTTGTTCGGGTAGAAATAGAGTCCTACGACGGCATAGTTTGACTTCGGCTTGGCGGGCTTCTCCTCGATACTGAGGCAGTTGCCCTCGCGGTCGAACTCGGCCACGCCATAACGTTCGGGGTCATTGACCCAGTAGCCGAAGACCGTGGCCTTCTTCTCCTGTTCGGCCACGCGCACAGCTTCCTTCAGCATGGCTGAAAAGCCTGCGCCGTAGAAGATGTTGTCGCCCAACACCAGGCAGGCACAATCGTCGCCGATGAAGTCTTCGCCAATGAGGAAGGCCTGGGCCAGACCATCGGGCGAGGGTTGTTCGGCATACTCGAAGCGGACACCGAAGTCTGAACCGTCGCCCAGCAAACGTTGGAATGCTGGTAGGTCGTGGGGCGTGGATATAATCAGGATGTCGCGGATGCCTGCTATCATCAACACCGAAATGGGGTAGTAGATCATCGGCTTGTCGAATATGGGAAGCATTTGCTTTGAGACTCCTTTCGTGATAGGATAGAGGCGAGTGCCAGAACCTCCTGCGAGAACAATTCCTTTCATCTTTGTTATGTTTTTTGTTTTTAATGGCGCAAAAGTACGCTAAAAAGGCATTAAAACCAAGAAAGTCACCCTGTTTTTTCGTTTTTTTCTGCTCAAAAGGCATGATTATTGGAAAAGTATGTCTATCTTTGCACGCAAATTCGCGTGTGCGTGTACTTATCTTTTTGTTTATTATACTTGAAATAATCATACTTTAAATTAAATATGGCAGAATACATCGACAACGAGAAAAACGAGGCTGAAGAATCTGCGGGATTTGACTATCGCAAACTTTGGTCTCTTATTGTGTTGAATTGGTATTGGATTATTCTTTCGGCCGTCGTCTTTGTGGCGTTGGCCTATGTCTATCTCCGATATCAGGATCCCGTCTACCAGGCTTATACAAAGATTTTGATCAAGGACGAGAGCGGTGGACGTTCCAGTGGCCATGACTTGGCTCTGGATCAGTTTGGCATGGTGTCTAACACCGCAGGCTTCGACAATGAGCTCGAAATCCTTAAGTCCACGGCCGTGGCCACCCGCACAGTGAAGGAACTCAAGCTCTATGTCACTTATTTTATTAAGGGACGCATCACCGAAGGCGAGCTCTACAATACGTCGCCTATCTTGGTAGACTTGGAGGAGTCGCGTCTGGATTTGCTGGAAGTGCCCATCCCCATCGAGATTACCAAGAAGGGCGAGGGTATCCACGTTCGGGTGGAACTGCCTTCGGGCGGCGAAGAGCCTGAGTACATCGAGCGCGACATCACGTCTTTCCCGAGTGTGCTCAACACCAGATTTGGCCAGATCATCTTCTCGCAGAACGCTGGCTACCAGATGACCGACCGTGTGCTCACAGCCACCATCTATCCGCCCGTAGTCATCGGCCGCCGCTATGCTGCCGGCTTGGGCGTTTCGCCTGCGTCCAAGACCACGACGGTGGCCGTCCTCTCTATCTTGGACACCCACGTAAGCCGCGCAAAGGACTACCTCCTCCAGTTGGTGAACTCCTATAATCAGGACGCCAATGAGGACAAGAACGAGGTGGCAAAGAAGACCGAGGAGTTCATCAACGAGCGTATCCGTGTCATCCGCGACGAACTCGATGTGACTGAAAGCCAGATTGAGGACTACAAACGTTCCAACGAACTTATCAACCTGCCGACCGATGCCACGCAGGCACGCACTCAGACCAGTGAGTTCCAGAAAAAGCAGGTGGATATGCAGACGCAGATGAGCCTCGTCAAGTCGTTGCTCGACTTCGTCATGAACCCCGCTAACTGCAACAGCATCATCCCCGCCAACATCGGTCTCACCAATCAGGTGATTAACTCCATGATTTCCGAGTACAATACGTTGGTGCTGGCTCGCGAGCGTCTCATCCGCGGCAGTTCCGAAGCCAACCCACAGGTTATTCAGAAAACCGATGAAATCGCCACCATGTGGAGTACCGTGGGTCAGCAGCTTCGCAGCTACTACAACGACCTGCAGGTTCAGAAAGCCAGCATCGACAAGCAGTATGCCCTCTTCGGAGGAAAGGTCAGCAGCACACCTACGCAGGAACGCACCATGAACAACATGGGACGTCAGCAGGAAATCAAAGCTGGCCTCTACCTGATGCTGTTGCAAAAGCGCGAAGAGAACTCCATCTCCCTCGCTTCCACGGCCAACAAGGCTCGTATCATCGACAACCCGCAGCGTGGAGGCCAGGTCAGCCCCAAGAGCAACCTCATCCTGCTTGCTTCTCTGCTCTTCGGCCTGGCATTCCCTCTGGTAATCCTCTATCTGCGCGATATGCTGCGCTTCCGCATCGAAGGTCGCGATGACCTTGAGAAAGCTACCCGCATCCCCATCCTGGCCGACATCCCGTTGACTCGCGATCTGGGCGAAGGCGAACGTGCCATTGTCGTGCGCGAGAACAAGAACAACATGATGGAGGAGGCATTCCGCGGCCTGCGAACCAACCTCCGCTTCGTCCTCGCGCCAGGCGAGAAGGTCATCTGTACCACTTCCTCCGTGCCGGGCGAAGGCAAGACCTTCGTGGCCACCAACCTCGCCATGTCCCTGGCACTGCTAGGCAAGAAGGTTCTCATCATCGGTCTGGACATACGCAAGCCCCGACTCGTGAAGCTCTTCGCCCTCCCGTCCAACAAGAAGGGTATCACCAGCTATCTCTCTGCCCAGAAGGCGGACTTTAATCTGCTGGAAGAACAGATTTTCCGTGGCGTTGCCAATCCGAACCTCGACGTACTGCCCGCTGGCATCATCCCGCCGAACCCCGGTGAACTCATCACCCGCGAGCTGCTGGATCAGGCCGTCGAATACTTCAAGGAACGCTATGACTACATCATCATTGACACGCCGCCTATCGGTCTCGTTAGCGATACCTTCGAGCTGGGCCGTCTGGCCAATGTCACCTTCTTCGTCGTTCGCAGCGAAGTCACCACGAAGGCCGATGTCGAACTCATCAACCGTGTTGCCAGTGAAGGCAAGTTGCCGAAGATAAATTTGGTATTCAATGGCATAGATTTGCGCAAGAAGAAGTATGGCTTCTACTACGGCTACGGTCGCTACGGAGGTTACAGCAAGTATGGAACCTACTATGGCCGTTATGGTCACTACGGCACCTACGGCCATTATGGCGACAAGACTCAGCACGCTGAGAAATAGCCATCTCCTATTCCACTATTGGGGGCTGTGTCATCCTTTTTGACACAGCCCCCAAAATGTTGGTTCTGCGTAAATTTAGGTGCAGAACTAAAGTTTTTGTAAAAGTTACCATCACCCGTCACCTTTTCCGCGTAACAGGCAGAGTATTAGCCTACTATCGGGTGATGGTAAGGTGACGGTAAACGGCATTTCGCGATTCTTCTGCTCCAAAACGCCCTTCAATCGGTTGTGTATGAGTTAGATATATTCGTCGAGTTACCATCACCCTGGTTATAGCATCTTGAAGCCATAGGGGTTTACACCAGAACCCTTAAGGGTTGGAGCGGTAACCCTTAAGGGTTAGACCCTGAACCCTTAAGGGTTCGGGCGTGTCCTACTGGTTAGACAAGCAAGGGAACCTAAATCTTACAGAAATATTATTCCTTACGTATTCTTTGATTTTAATTCTTGCGAATTCGTGCGTATTGTTTTCATCGTAATTGAACGCACGCCTGCTTACCATGTATTTCTTTCCATTCCTGCAAGCCTTTTGGCCTTCATGCCGAAAAGGTGATGGTAAATAAAATCTTTCGTCCTCATTATCAGCAACATCGGGTTTTATTATCACCAAAAACAGCCTTGCCGTCACCTTACCGTCACCCGTAACGCACTGAATATCGGACGGGTAGAGGGCAAGGTGACGGTAAATGCCCATTTTGACAAAAACTTTGTTCTGCGTCAATTCGGGTGGCGAAAGATCATAAAAAGCACTCTGTACGCGCGAGAAACTCTATGCTCTTTAACTACGAATTTCACGAAATAGACAAATCTTCATGAGACAGGTTTTCTGCCAAGAATAATATTCGTCTAATTCGTGAAATTCGTTGTCCAGATACGATGGCTATATCCCTACAGCCTCTTATTTCGTTCAGTTTATGTGGTTCTTAGTCTTTTGTCAGTACGATAACGAGAGCCGTCACGCTGGAGACGAAGCTCAGGATGCTGGCAGCAGAACTGAGGAAAGTGTTGAAGGCAGAACTCCTCACGTTCTGGCTCTTGTTCGGCTCTATGTAGATGAGGTCGTTCTGCTGGACGTAGAAAGCAGGGTTGTTGAAGATGTCTGCCTGTGTGAGATCCAGGTGGTACATCTCGCGTTTCCCGTTGTTCTCGCGGTAGAGGGTCACATGCTGGCGAAGAGCCTGGTCGCTGACGTCACCGCATTCAGCCAGAACGTCGAGGACGGTGTTGCGCTGAGAGTGGAGGCTGACCACGTGGGGACTTCTGACGGCACCCATCACGGTCACGCGGGCGTTGAGCAGACGCACGGTGACCTTCGGCTCCTTAATGAGGTTCTTGGACACGATGCTGTTCTCAATGGTTCGGCCGGCTTCCTCAACGGTCATGTTGGCCACCAGCACTTTGCCGATAGCGGGCAAGTCCAGATAACCGGCGTTGTCCACCGTGTATCCATAGACACTACCCAGTGAGCTTGCATTGCTCAGGCCGCTGTAGCTGCTACCTGTGCGGCTGCCGGAACCCATGGTTACGTCGAGGTTGAAGATTTCGAGCAGTTCGGGGTTGTCGCAGGTCACCTTGATAAGCACCTGGTCGGCAGGCTTCAAGCGCATTTCATACTTCTGCAGGATATCCTGAGCTTCGGTAAACATCTGTTCCGAGCCTTGGAAATAGATAATCTTCTTCGAGCTGACACAAGAAGAGAGACACACGATGGCGAAGGCCATCAGAGTCATGGAAAAGATTTTCTTCATTGCTTTTTTGTTGTGAGTTTCTGATTTTGGGCGCAAAAATAGGGACTTTTTTGCAAACGACCAAAGATTTTGACAAGAAAAAGGCCTGCACGCGGGCGTGCAGGCCTTACTCATTGGTTATCTGCCCTTTTTCAGGGCTCGGAAGGAACTATTTACTTAACCATGACCTTGCGGACGCTGCCATCGCTCATGCGAACGATGTTCACGCCACGGCCGAAGCGGCTCTGCTGGCGACCGTCAATGCTGAAGACCTGAGCGGCCTGCTGGTTAGCAATGAGGCTCTGGACGCTGACGGGAACGGGATCCACGGGTTGCTCGTCCGGGAAGTTCACACCAGTCTTGCCGAGGTAGAAGAGCTGCCAGTTCGAGAAGATGGTCCAGTCACCGTTGATGTGTGCTGTCTTTTGAACACCGAAGGTCAACTTGCCATCCTCACCAACCTGTACCTTGAGGCTGTTGGGATAAGCCTTTGTCTCAGTGAGGTAGTAGTAGGCAGCTTCCATGTTGTTCGGGATGTAGACGGGAGCGTCGCCGAGGTTCAGTTCAGACTCGGAACCCATGCCCAAAGCCATTTCCTGAGCGCCGTCGAAGGCATTCTTCAAGGGAGCGCTGAAGATGCCAAGTTCAGTTGTAGCGTAGAGTTCAACGTTCTTCACCTGAGCGAGAGAATCGGTGTAGCTGCCAGGGAAGCCTGCGCGATAATAACCATCGACTGCAATCTCATAGATACCGGGCTTCAGGCCTGCGAGCTGCTGGTAGACGTTGATGGTGTCGTTGTTGTAGCATTCCATCTCGGAGAAGTTGGCTGCCTGGGCACCGCCGATGTTCTCAATGGTCCATCCTTCGGTGGAAAAGCCTTCCTGCTGCAGGTAGTTTTCGTAATTGTTGTTGTAGATGGCTTCGCTTGCATCGAACTTCTCGGTGGGTTCTTCTGCGGCGTCAGCGACGACGTGAGCTGTCCAGCCATTCTTGATGTCAGCTACGAGAGCGTCGATGGCATCGTTGTTTGCAATCAGTTCGGGAGTCTCCAGCAGATCGTTGGCGTTAAGCATGAACTGAGGATAAGCCTGGTCGCTGGATTCGCTGTTGTCGAGAAGAACATTTTTGTAAATCTCAAAGATATTCTTTGCGGATGTACCCTTGCTGGTTCCTTCGAGGATGTAGGTGCGTGCATTGCCGATGGCAGCAACGAGAGCCAGAGCATCGTCGGCAGTCTCCAGAGATGCCATGTTGTCCACCTGGGTGTTGAGTTCGCTGACAAGGTCGGCACCCTGCTTGGTGACGAAGCTGCCTTCAGCGTCAACGGCTGCCAGCAATTCGGTCTGAGCATCGAGAATCATCTGGTAGTATTCTTCGATGTTGTTACCGGCGAATTCAATGCGGAAGTTATCCCAGAGAACCCACTCGTGTGCGCTATTGCTGCGGACACCGATGCGCAGGTCGCCATCTTCCTTGAGCACGATCTTCACCGTGTTCTGGTAGAAGGGTTCGCCTGTCTCTGGGTTGTCCTGTCCGAAGTAGACTTGAGCACCTGCCATGCCGTTGGGCACGTAGACGGTGGTACCGTCGGCCAAAGTACGTTCTGAGTCAGCGAGTTCGCCGCTCCAAAGCTGTTCAAAGCTGTACTCAGCAGGAGGATTGTTAATAGTCTTGAAGTGAGCGGTGCTGTTGCCGGCATAGAGTTCCACGGTGGGAGCAGTCAGACCGTCGTCGAGGCGGACGAAGCCCTGAACGGAAATGTTGTACACACCCTTAGGCATATTGGGGATAACCTGATAGATGTCGAACACAGAGTGGTAGGACTCTACTTCGTCGTAGTCAACACCACCAAAATAAGTGGTAGCATTGCCCTTTTCCAGCGTCCAGCCATTCAGCTCGTCAGAGAAGCTTGCGTTGGTCAGCAGCACAGTCAGGTCGTTGCCTTCTTCGATGTTGTCCAGAGTAATGTACTCGCGAATCATTATGCTGATCTGCTCAATGCTTGCTGTAGCCTCTTCGGTGGTCAAGGTCTGGTCGTTGAACTTCTCCATTTGTACGTCTGTGTAATCTTCGATCTGTTCAGCCAGAGTACGCCAGTTGTCGTTAACCAGGATAGCGTCCAGCACATCGTTGATGGTCGTGGAGAAGTATTCGTCGAATGCTTCGTAGGCCTTGGCGCTTGCATTGAAAGCGTCAATAGCGTCCTTCAGGGTGTTCATGCCTGCGATGCAATCGTCGTCGTTAGCGTTGGCGGCAATAAGGGCTTCTGCATCCTCAATAGCCTGTTCGAGGGCGGCAATAACGTCTGTATTAGCCATGACGTCAGTGTCAAGATCCTTGGCTTTCTTGATTTCCTCGTCCAAATCGGCCTGAGCGGGAGTCATTGTGGTCTCGCCATAGTAGAAAATCTTGAAATTGTCGGCTGCAATCCAGTTGGCAGTAGCGCTCTCGGTCTTCAGACCAAAGGTCAGCTCGTCGGCACCTTCGTTCACGTAGGTGATGCTGAAGTGCTCGGGCAAGCCGTTGCCAGTAGCCAGAGCCTGCTTGGCCTCGCGGTCACCGGACTTGATGAAGAGGTAGACACCCTCTGCGGGGTTCTTACCAGTGCCACCGTCTCCGCTGTGGTCTGCCCATTGGTAAACAGAGATAGCATCAGCCTCCAGCACATACTTACCCTTCGGCAGGCCATAAACGGTCTGCTGCAGGTAACCATCACCGATAGTCCAAGGGTTGCTGTCATTCTTCCATGCCTCAATGAACTTGCTGATGGTCACACCGCCATTGGTGTAGCTCGCGCCCTGATAGCCAATGTTGTTAGCCTGCTGGCCGCTCACGTAGTTGGTCGTCCAACCGCTGATGTTGCCTGCGTCGAAGTCGGCGTTCTCCAGCACGAAGTCGGTAGCCTCGATGGGTTCGTCGTTGGTGGCTCCAGAGAGCAGGTCAGCGAACTCAGCACGGTTGATGTTGGCCTTGAGCTCGGTGAAAGCTGCTTCAAGGTCTTCCTTGGTAGCACTGGCGTTCTCGTACACTGATGTAGCAGCCTGCGTGTCCACGTCATAGGGTAACTCAAGGGTGCTTACAAGCAGGTCATAGAGAGCCTTGCGCGGAGCGTAGGCATCTAGAGCTGCGAGGTATGCGTCGACGGGGATGAATTCCCAATCGATGTTTTCGTCATCCTCGGTCAAGTTGAAGTTGACGGCCGTGTTGCCTGCTTCTGCATAATCAGCTCCTTCGGGGTTCGACCAACCGGCGTATTGTGTAGCAGCATTTGGGAAAGTGGGGTCGCCCTCAGCCGTCTGGATGCGGTAGTAGTCACCAACCTTGGTGATGTTCCAGATGTAACCTTTCGTTTGGCTGCCGAGATCAATGAAACCGCTGGTTTCGCTGTCACGGAAGAAGTAAGTGTTGGCTTTGTTCTGGGTTCCGCTTGCGCCATTGGTCGTGAAAGAACCTTTCATCTTCAGCTTGTAGCCAGAGACTTCGTTCTCGATGTTGTTACCTTTGAGGACAGCTGTGCCTTCCTCTACAGTAAGGATGATGGCTTGGTTGAGTTCGTCATCCAGGCCGTCCATGGTCAGGGAGATTTGGGTACTCCAAGAATTACCACCAGTAAGGTACTGGCCAGCGCCCACGTTGCGGATGTAGTAGTTCGACCCGACGGCGAACTCACCTGCTGCGGTAGGCTTTTCAGGCTCTGTGGGTTCTTCCCACTGAGCGAAAGCACTTGTGCTCGTAAACATTGCGCAGGAAAGCGCAACGAGAGAGAGTAACTTGTGTTTCATAAAGCAGTAAGTTTAAAATAAATGAGTTAGGAATAGAAATAAATAAAGTTTGTGATTGTCAAAGGCTCAGAATTGGCTCATTTGAGACATTTTAATAGGCAAATGTACACTTATTTGAAATAGCCTGTGTGGTTCTGACTGTTAAAAGTGAAAGCTTTTAAAGATTATTAACAGAAGTACAGGTCTATGGCCTTGTTTTTGACGAAGGGCGGATAACAGACGTTATACCTTATATTATATATATCGTAAGGATGTTGGTAAGGGAAAATATTGCTTTATCGCTTAGGGTATTGAAGAAAAAGTGGAAGAAGGGGGTGAAAACTTACTTTTTTTCTATACCTTTGCCCACGAAATCATAAATCGCGTAATAATATGACCATAGCAGTAGACTTCGACGGTACCATTGTCCGTCATCGTTATCCCGAAATCGGAGAAGAGATTCCTTTTGCTACAGAGACTTTGCGGATGTTGATAAAGGAACAGCATAGGCTTATCCTCTGGAGCGTGAGGGAAGGCGAATTGCTGGATGCCGCTGTGGAATGGTGCCGCGAGCGTGGCGTGGAGTTCTACGCTGTGAACAAGGATTACCCGGAAGAGGACATTACAAAGAACATACACTTCTCCCGCAAATTGAAGGTTGACTTGTGGATTGACGACAGGAATGTCGGTGGATTGCCTGACTGGGGAACCATCTACGACATGATTCACAACAACAAGACGTATGAGGAAGTGATGACCGAACAACTGAACCCGCTGGCCGTGGAACAGAAACCGCGCAAGAAGTGGTGGCAGTTCTGAGGTAACGCCTAAATGTTGAGCTCGTCGCCTAAGTGGTAGAAATAATCGAGCACGGTCTGTTCGGTTATCTGAGTGAGAGGACGTGCCGGCTGGAAGTAAGGCGCCTGGTGGTGTCCGCGCAAGACTTCGCTCACGAGAGGGTGGGAGGGGTGTGAGGTCAGTTCATCCAGCAGGCTGTTGACGAGCGAGAGGGGAAGCCCGGTGGTGTTACTCAATTCCTGGCTGGAAAGTGCTTCGCCACGTCCGAAGGCTTCGCACAATTTCTGCATGACTTTGATGCCCGCTTGGTCATGGGCTGCATGACTGAGGTGTGGAACTACTTTCTCGAAGGCGAAGTCAGCCTCCATCTGGTTGGCATAGCTGAGTTGTGCTCCGAAGAGGCAGATAGTCCAGGATAGCTGGATCCAGAGCATGAACAAGGGGATGGCAGCGAAGGAACCGTAGATGGCGTTGTAAGAGGAAATCCATAGCTGCGAGTTGATGTAGAACCACTGCAAGAGCATGAAGGTGATGCCTGCAAAGAATCCAGGGATGAGGGTCGCCCGCCAGTGGACCTCGGTATTCGGCATCATCTTGTATAGAAGCATGAATGCCAGAACTGCCAACGCATACGGCGAGAGTTGGACGAGGACTTCGACGGTACTGCTGATAAAGGTAAAGCCTGGCAGAAAACGCCCGATGTTGAGGAGGAAAATCTGCAAGCCGGAAGTTACTACGATGAGAATTGGCAGGATGAAGAACACACTGATATAGTCCACTGTGCGGCGATAAATGTTTCGGGAGTTCTTTACGCGCCAGATGGTGTTGAAAGCAGCCTCGATGTTGGAGGTCAGGTTGATTAAGGTGTAGAACAACATGACCAGGCCCACCCCGATGAAGACTCCTCCCTTGGCTCGTTCGAGATAAGAGTTGACGAAATCCATAATGGTCTGTGTCATCTCTGGAGTGAAGCGTACATTTTCCCGAAGCTTGTCTTCGATGAGGTGATTGAAACCGAAACCACGAGAGATGGCAAAGACAATGGCCAGGACAGGTACGGCGCTGAGCACGCTGGAGTAGGTGAGGGCCGCGGCGTGGGCGGAAAGGTTACGCTCGATGAATAGTTCCACAGCCATTGCCAGCCGCCGCAGGGTATGTAGGCCAATCCGTGGCCAGCGGTTGTGCTGGCTGAGGTCGGTTGCCCAGAGGCGGTTGAAGAAAGGAGACTGACTCATTGGTGGTTCTTTTATTGGGTTTTTTAGGAATTCCTAGGCTATCCTATGTTTCCCTAAGCGACCCTAGATTCTCTATATTGAAAAAGCAGTGGGCCTGTAAGCCGGGTTCTGTGCCTGTCGGGGACAGGTGCTTGCCATTTATCCAGGACGTCGCTCTCACGCCATCTCTATCGTTCTACCCTCCAGCTCGAACGGGCCGCCCTCTCTCACCCTTGCCTCCTCAATAGGAGGCAGTAGATGCTTCGCTGGTATACGCGAACTTTCAACTTCCGGTGTGCACAGCACGTATGTCGCCATACGCCTGGTGGGCTCTTGCCCCACCTTCTCACCCTTGCCTTTCGGCGGTTGTTTTCTTCTGCACGTCCGAGCCCTCGCGGACTCCTACCCGTTAGGTAGCGGAATGCCCTGTGTTGCCCGGACTTTCCTCTCACTCCTCTCCGAAGAGATTTGCCAGCGGCAAGCCGTCCCACTGCTTTTGGCGACAAAGGTACGGAAAAAGTTTTAGATTTTGGGGTCCGGGTTTAAAGATTTTGAGGTTTCGCCCTCCGAAGTTTAGAGTTTTTTGCAGTTTCCGCCATTCTTGCGGGCTTGAAGCCCCCTTTGAACTAAGAAATGTAAAAATGTCAGTTGTGGAGTTTAACCGCTGTTAAGCCTAACTGCGAGGACGTTAAAAGAAAGAAAAAAATGCCGACAAATAGTCAGCGAACTAAACTTTAGCACTACTTTTGTGTCCGAATTGACGAAGGCACTCCTTCTTGATTATTTAACTTTAAAATAGATAGAAAGCATGACACAAAATTCAAAGAAATGGCTCGGCGCTGTAGCGCTGGTGTTAAGCAGTAGTATGTTGACGGGCGCTGTTATGCGCACGGGTTCGATGACTTCCAAGGATGAGGTTCAGGAGAATGATTTCTTTGGCGCACAACCTGCCGCTTTACAGATGCTGAATGCGGCTCCCGTAGCGGCTCCAGCCGTGGCTGGCTTGGTAGACCTAACTGTCGCCGCAGAACGTTCCGTGAACTCGGTAGTATATATAAAGGTGACTCAGAACGCTGTCCGTCAGCGCGTCCGGGTACGCGATCCGTTTGAGGATTTTTTTGGCGACTTCTTTGGCTATGGTAATCGCGGACAAGGACGTGAGCAGGAAATCGAGACTCAACCACGACGCCAGGGAGCCGGTTCCGGCGTCATCATTTCCTCCGATGGCTACATCGTGACGAATAACCACGTTGTTGCCGGGGCTGATGAGATTCTTGTGAAATTGAATGACAATACAGAATATAAAGGACGTATCATCGGACTCGACGAGACAACAGACTTGGCTCTTGTCAAGGTCGAGGCTAAGAATCTTCCGGCAATCACCATCGGTAATTCCGACGAATTGAAGATTGGCGAATGGGTGCTGGCTGTCGGTAATCCGTTCAACCTCACCTCAACCGTCACGGCGGGCATCGTCTCTGCCAAGGCCCGTTCGCTTGGAGCCAATGGCGTTGAGAGCTTTATCCAGACCGACGCAGCTATCAATGCCGGAAACTCCGGTGGAGCATTGGTCAACGAACGTGGTGAGTTAGTGGGAATCAATGCCATGCTCTATAGCCAGACGGGCAGCTATGCAGGTTATGGCTTTGCCATCCCGACTTCCATTATGAATAAAGTTGTCAAAGACCTGAAGGACTTCGGTATGGTTCAGCGTGCCCTCCTCGGTATCCAAGGAACGGATGTCACCAATTATATTGACAGCGAGAAAGCCAAGGACAATGATGTTGACCTCGGAACAACAAAGGGTATTTATGTGAACAGCGTGGAAGAGAAAACGACAGCAGCCGAAATCGGACTCCAGAAAGGTGATGTCATCACGGCCATTGACGCTAAGGAAGTTTCCAAGATGGCAGAACTGCAAGAAGCTCTCAGTCAGCGTCGTCCAGGAGATAAGGTGACGATTACCTACCTCCGCAATAAGAAATCCCATTCGGCCTCGGCAACCTTGCGCAACGTACAAGGCGGGACGGAAATCATGGAGGAATTGGACATGAACCTCTTCGGTGCTCAGTTGAAGCCTCTCAGCGATGAGAACAAACGCCAACTCGCCCTCTCGAATGGTCTGGAAGTCGTGGCTGTGAAGAACGGTAAGATGAAGGAGGCTGGTATCCAAAAAGGAATGATTCTCCTGAAGGCCAACGACAAGATACTACGTACTGTGGAAGACTTCGAGGAGGCTGTTCGTGCCGCCAACCAGAGCCGCGACCGCACCTTGTGGATTCAGGCCGTGACCCAAAGCGGACGCCGTGTGGCTGCGGTCATAGACCTTTCCGACGGTAAGGGCTCGGATAAGTAAGAGCGGCAAATAGCAAACTTTATGCCAAAACTGCATAAATGAGTGCAGGGATGCAAAGAAAGAAGAAAAACTTTGCATCCTTGCATTTTTCTCACATGATTCTTTGAATTTTATTTGCGCGTGGACTATATATAGTGTATCTTTGCACGCTAAAATACGCTTTGAAGGAATGAGACAACTAAAGATTACCAAAAGTATTACCAATCGTGAGAGTGCTTCCCTCGACAAATATCTTCAGGAAATCGGCCGCGAAGACCTGATAACCGTGGAAGAGGAGGTGGAGCTGGCTCAGCGGATTCGCAAGGGAGACCGGGCTGCTCTGGAGAAACTGACACGCGCCAACTTGCGTTTTGTTGTTAGTGTTGCCAAGCAGTATCAGAACCAGGGCCTCTCTCTGCCAGACTTGATTAACGAGGGAAACCTCGGACTCATCAAGGCTGCTGAGAAGTTCGACGAGACCCGCGGCTTCAAGTTCATCTCCTATGCAGTGTGGTGGATTCGTCAGAGTATTCTCCAGGCATTGGCCGAGCAGAGTCGTATTGTGCGTCTGCCCTTGAATCAGGTTGGCTCACTGAATAAGATTAGCAAAGCTTTCTCGAAGTTTGAACAAGAGAATGAGCGTCGTCCGAGTCCGGATGAACTGGCAGAGGAACTGGACATTCCAGTTGACAAGATTAGCGATACCCTGAAGGTCAGTGGTCGCCATATCTCCGTCGATGCGCCATTTGTCGAAGGGGAGGACAACACGTTGCTTGATGTCATCGTGAACGACGACAGTCCCATGGCAGACCGAAGCCTCGTCAATGAGAGCCTCAGTCGTGAGATTGACCGTGCCCTCTCCACCCTCAGCGAACGTGAGAAGCAGATCGTCGAGATGTTCTTTGGTATCAACCATCAGGAGATGACCTTAGAAGAAATCGGCGACAAGTTCAATCTCACCCGTGAGCGTGTTCGTCAGATTAAGGAAAAGGCTATCCGCCGGCTTCGCAATAATTCTAAGAGTAAACTCCTCAAATCCTATTTGGGATAAGTTCAGTACAGAAAACGGATGACACAACAGATAAGACATTTCGCTCTGCTCCTCCTGACGCTTTGGGCGTTGACGTTCCAAATACAAGCAGCCCGTAAGCCGGTGATGCATCCCGTCTATATGTTCGGTTTCTCTGCATCGTTCACGGATTCCATCTCTTGCCAGACCGAAGTCCAGAAGGTTGACAGCGCGTGGTTGGGAGCGCATAAGATCTTGATAGACCGTTCGCTCTATGGTCTTCAGTTGCAGTACCACATGGAGTCGGTTGAGAATTGCAAGAATCCTATCACCACCATCTTTTACGATACGAGCCTTCGCCGCTTGCAGCGGACGTGGAAGCGTGTGCGTCGTCGCTATGAAAGGGCTGACGGCCTCCGATTCAGCATTATACCCGTGGATCGTTTCCTGTTTAGAGGGGAGGAGTATCGTCCCATCATCGTGGATGAGCCTATATCGAATTCAAAGCCTCACCACAGTGTGACGCCTCCTACTTCGGGCGAAGTGGTTGATGAAGCCCTTCAGCAAGGTGTGGATGGTGCTATGAAATACGCCGACAAAAAAGCTTCCAAGACCCATAAGAAGATTAAAAAGGATAAATAGCGATGAAAGCCAGTACCTTTAAGGTGGCTCTCCACCGCTTGCAGATTCTTTTGCCGGACGGCCTCGAACCTTCAGCAGTCATTCCTTCTTTCTCGCCTTTCGTATGTGAGGAGGAGGGAGAGGTTCTTTTTACCATGTCTGTCCGATTGGGTACAGCTCCTGATTTCACCTCTATGGATGAGATTGGGCAGTTCGATTGTGGTGGTGCCAATCATGGAGTTTTCCGTGCTTCTGACGGCAGCTATGGTTTTGAGATCAGTCTTCCTGATTGTGAGGGAGGAGATTTGAGCTGCTGTCTGTTGGCTTCCGCCGATTTCTGCAGGTGTGAAGCAGTCCTGACGGGGCAGAGCCTTCGAAACCATCAGTTCGGACTGAACAATGCCCTTATGATGGCGTTTGCCTTCGCCGCAGCCGAGCAAGACACGTTGCTCGTTCATGCCTCCGTTATCCGCAATGGTGGCTATGGTTATCTTTTCACAGCTCCGAGCGGTACGGGCAAGAGCACGCATACGCACCTTTGGTATAAGTTCATCCCTGGGAGTGACCTGATGAACGATGACAACCCGGTCGTCCGTATTATTGAAGGTAAGTCACGCATCTACGGATCCCCTTGGAGCGGCAAAACTCCTTGCTATCGTAATATATGGGCGCCAGTCGGAGCCATTACCCGTATCGAACAGAAACCCGAGAACACTATTCGTCGGATGGCTCCGGTTGAAGCATTTGCCATGTTGCTGCCCGCCGTAAGTTCCATGAAATGGGATCGCCGTGTTTACAACGGCATCTGCCGCTGCATCTCTCGGCTGATAGGGATAACTCCCATCTATCTCTTTGGCTGTCGTCCCGACGAGGAGGCGGCTCATGTCAGCTACGACGCCATCGCCGTGCGGCCAACTTCCCATTCCTAAGTGACAATGCCCATGCTCAAAGCACTTATCACTCGCTTTGTCCGCCTGCTGCTGTCGCCTTGGCGAAGGAGCAAGAGGCGTCGGTATGCAGACCCGGAAGCCAAGACGTTGCAGCATCGTGAACTTCCCAACGAGCAATACCTCCCAGTTGTCGCCCGTTACATTGCTGCTGGTGAGTCGGCAGTCATTTCCGTGAAGGGCTTCAGTATGCGTCCTTTTCTTGAGCATTGCCGGGATAAGGTAAAGCTCTCTCCTTGGACCGAACTTCATGTGGGTGATGCCATTCTGGCGGAAATCAGTCAGGGGCATTTTGTCCTCCATCGCATCATCGCCATCGACGGCCATCGCCTCACCCTCATGGGCGACGGCAACGTCCGTGGCGTCGAGCATTGCACCTTGGCCGATGTCCGGGGTCTTGTGACCCAGTATATTCGCCCAGGTGGTCATGTCATTATGGCCTCTGACCCACAATTATGTCGCAAAATCAGGTGTTGGCGTCGTCTGCTTCCCATCCGTCGCCTGCTCCTATTTATATATAAAGCAACGATATGAGAATCAAGAACGGATTTGAACTTATCGATGTCTGCGGCGAAGCCGTGGTCGTCGCTCATGGAAAGGAACATATAGACTTTTCCAAGGTTATCAATCTCAATGAGAGTGCAGCCTACCTATGGCGTGCTGTCGAGGGTAGGGACTTCGATGCTCCCGAACTGGCACGCTTGCTTGGTTTAGAGTACGAGGTAGAACCTGATGTAGCCCTTGCCGATGCTCAGAAGATGATGCAGGAATGGCTGGACGCCGGTCTGGCCGAATAAATCAGCTTTCATAGACATAATAGTCAGCTTCTCACGTATGAAGCTATTCCGCCGCATTCAGAAAGTCCTCCAGTGGACGGTCATTTTCTTTTTCGCCTCTACCATCCTTGCGGTAGTGGCCTACCGTTGGTTGCCAGTACCCATTACTCCCCTGATGGTCATCCGTTGTGCGCAACAGGTGAAACAGGGCGAGCACCTTCGCCTGCGCCATCATTGGGTGTCTTTGGATTCCATGTCCAAGTATCTGCCCGTGGCGGTCATTGCCTCTGAGGACCAACGTTTCTTGGAGCACCACGGTTTCGACTTCGATGCCATCGGTAAGGCGTTGGACGAACGTCAGTCGGGAAAGCGTTTCCGTGGAGGAAGCACCATCACCCAGCAGACGGCAAAAAACGTCTTCCTATGGCCGAATTCCAGTTGGTTCCGCAAGGGACTCGAAGCTTACTTCACGGTACTCATCGAGCTGTGCTGGAGTAAGCAACGTATTATGGAGGTCTATCTGAACTCCATCGAGATGGGACCGGGTATCTATGGAGCCGAGGCCGTGGCGCAGCTCCATTTCGGTCGTCCGGCCAGTGAGCTGACTCGGGCCAACTGTGCCCTCATCGCTGCCACGCTGCCCAACCCCCTCCGCTTCAGCAGCAAGAATCCTTCGCCTTATATGTTGAAGCGCCAGACTTGGATCATGCGCCAGATGCGGCATATACCGCTCTTCACTCTTCGTTCCTCACTCTTACTACTCTCACCCCCAGTTGAGTCGGGTGTTTCTTCATGTAGTCTTCCAGCGTCATAGTCTCCAGCACCACCTTCTTGTGTATCTGGCTCGCGTTGAGCAGATGTAGTTTGCCGTCCCGTTCCCAGACGGCGAACCCGACGTGTGAAATGTCCAAACCTTCTTTTTTCGTGACAATGGCCAGGATGTCCCCGTCCTGCACCGATGCCAGTTCCTTCCTCGACCGTCCGACCAGTCGGCGGGGAATATAGTGTACGGTACGTCCGTTCACACGGCGTTCGTTTTCCTTGATAAGTCCGAGTGCCTCGGCATCGCCTTTCAGCATTGGATAGTTGTCGGGATGTTTACTCATGTACGTGCAGTTGAGCACCCGTTTCTCCACGAAGGGATAGTTCTCCCCCCGGCTGTCTCCCTTCTTTCCCAGTACTTCAGCCACGAGACCCTGCTGCTCGTTGCTGAGAATCCACTCGCTGAAATAGTGGTTGCGCGAGGCGTAGCCGTTCAGTTTCCCGTTGCGGTAGCGAATCCGTTCGAGGTTGTGGCAGAAGTCGGCGAAGCGGATGCTCTTCTGCCGGGTCGTCTGCACCAGGGCCAAGACATTCTCTACCAGTGTCGTGCAGTCCAATTCACGCAGGTTCACGGCCAGCTCTTCCTTCGGGTTCACTTCCAGTGTGCGACCTACATAGGGCTTTCCTTTCAGCTCGTTGGCATAGAACAGTACCAGGTTCTCCCCGGCTGGCAGTCGTCTTCCCTTTTGCAGCAGACGGACCACGGTGATGCTGTCCGATGATTGGTAGGTGAGGGCTGTGGCACGGCCCATACAGAGGACGGATGCCAGAAACATCAGAAAGAAGATGTGTGAAAGATGATTCATTATGTTGTTTACTCCTTATTCGGGCGCAAAGATACGGAAAGTTTAAAGTTTAAGGTTTAAAGTTCAAGGTTTATTGTCCAAAGTCTCATGAAAAAGGCAAAAAACGCCTGATGGAGTTTCCTCTTTTTGCTATTTTCTGCGCTTTTGGCACAAAAAACTTGAACTTTAGACCTTAAACTTTAAACTTTTCGTAACTTTGGAAGATTTCTCAGCTTTTCTTTGTATAAAGGCAGTCTGGGAGATTGAGGATTTTTTGGGTTACGGATAAGAAACCGTACTCATTTCTACATTCTGCTATGAATTGCATCAAAGAACACCCGACGGTGAGCCACCAGCCATACTATGACCCATCATCGGGTGCAAAGGTAATTATTCTTTTTGAAAGAGCCAAATCCATACACAACTTTTTGTTTGAGCTTTCTCAACGCTCATAATTAATTCAGAACTAAGCTATTCGTCCTTCCATGACCATACAAATGTATGTTTCCCGTCGGCTACGATTTTACCGTCTTTGAAATCTACACCATTTTCATGCATCCATTCTTCTGCTTGCTCATTCTGCCAATGGTCACGCCATTGATACCATTGTTGAATGACACCTGTACTTTCTGCCGCATAGCGAAATGCACTAAAAGGATGACGTTTCTCCAAGGCATGATAGAGTTCTTTCGTGATTCGACTGTTGGCTATGCTGTCAGCAAACTCCTCCATCAGATGAAATGCCTCCCATGAAGGAGTCTTGTCCACAAAAATAACTTCATCGCCCTCCGCAGGCCATTTCTTCCCCCAACTATAGTCTTCTCGCAGGATGACTGACAGATTCTGTTGTGTCAGGTTCAGATACTGCTCTTCCTGGATGTCGTGATCGCTCATTGCAAAGGCTAATTCACTAATGAATGATTCACGCGTACTATATCTGCTTTTTATTTCTTCCATTTGTTCTTTGTCCTTTTTATTTCCTTTACGAATCGAATGATATATGGTCCAACTCATCTACCAGAGCACGACAACGACGATATTTTGTGCGGAGGTCTGTTGCTGTCTCAGTTGCCAGATTCTTTGCTCCGTAGCTGCTGATATGACGCAAGTGGTTGCATATTTCCCGATAGGTGTCGCGTCCTCGCGAATACTCCATCAGCCGATAGATGTAGTGTACGTAGCATTCTATGATTTCATTGCGATAGTATGGAAGTAATTGCTTTTCATACTCTTGCAACAATCCGATGCGGGATTGCCTACGCACGAAATCCATCAATTCCTGATGCCAGCCCTCGCTGGAACATATTTTAGCATAGCGCTCTGGCGTGCGGCTCTTCAACACGTCGTCGGCCAACTTACGGACGAAGGCTTCCCATTGCTCTTTAGGTACGTTCTTCTTGAGTATGGCATAGAAGTCTCCCTCTTCGTAATATGGCTCAATGTACAGATGACGGGCATAGTCAATAGTTTTCTCGCGATTGTGTTCAGCTTGTGCCACTTTCAGTAGACAGTGGTTCCAAGTACTCACTCGTGATGGTCGATGATCTAAATCCAAAGCAATACCTTCTTCTCCCAAATGGTATGCTTTGGCAAAATCCTTAGCCTCAACAGCCTCTGTGATGGCTTGGCGGCGGAAGTCCTCTATGTGAAGGTTGTTCATCATCAGTCGTTGGGCAGCCTCCTTGCTGTCAGCTTTCTCAGTCAGCTGAAGAATGAGTTTCATCCGACGGTCAGTATTGTAATCCTTTGCCAGATATTCGTCGCTTTCAATGCGCTTGATGAGTTTTCTGGCCTCCTTTGGTGTCTGTAAAAGGGCTATCAGACATTCGTATATGTCGAAATCCCAATCCCAACCGCTAAGAATTTTCTTTTTGAGACAATCCTCGCAATAGTCTT
>Ga0310696_10000211_pt1 | contig 98996 bp, 151 predicted proteins | sample AusTroGonzalo_MG_4_FD_203885 | JGI IMG/M metagenome (GOLD analysis project Ga0310696, IMG submission 203885) | Bovine rumen microbial communities from tropical cattle in Woodstock, Queensland, Australia - Gonzalo_02 (v2) (version 2) | ecosystem: Host-associated > Mammals > Digestive system >...
CGACCTCGGTAGTTTCACCAGTTCTCGAAAGAGAAGAGGCCAGAGCTACCAAGTCCGCTGGCGTGAATTTCCGACGGGCAATGTCGGTATTGAAACGGTATGACTATGGCTGGAGTTATAGTGATGCTTCAAGCTCATCCCCACTTTTGTATACTTATGGATGCCATATCCGATTAATCAAAAACATATAAACACTTGTTGGACGCTGGCCGAGTTCGATACTCCGGCTTAGGAGGCTGATTATGATTCTGACACATGGGGCTAATAGCTTATCACAACTAATAAGTACTGTTACCATAGATGGTCGGTCATATGCTACGGTAAAAATCGGAAATCAGTGGTGGATGGCTGAAAACCTGGACTACAAGTTCCAGTACAACGGGTCTACATTGCCAATCGGTTCAAGCGGGACACCGACGACACCAGCTGCATGGTACTACAACAACAGCGAATCGGATTACGGAATTGACGGTACATACAAGTGCGGCCTACTTTATAACTGGTACGCAGCCAAATACTTGGATGATAACAAGGCTACTCTGTTACCGAGTGGGTGGCACGTTCCTACATTATCAGAGTGGAATATTCTAATTACTGCCGTAGGAGGAATATCTACGGCTGGACTTAAACTGAAAGCATCTGATAATTCTGTTACGTCTAGTTGGCCTAGTGGATGGAATGAAACCGATACTTATGGATTTAATTCATTGCCAGCTGGTAGACGAACCAATGATGCGGAATTCTTGTATGTTGGTCAAAATCAAAACTTCATCATTATTGATGAATATAGTCAAGCAAATATGTATAGAATAAATGTTAATGTAACAGATGCGGTTGAAATTTTGTCTTCCGGTAATAATAAAATTTGGGGTGTGTCACTCCGCCTCGTGAAGGGCACCGAATAGACCTGATTCTGAACTAGTTTCCACCGCATGGAAATCCAGTTTGTACGTGCTGTTTGCCTATAAGTTTAGTAGGAATATGCTACCACAGAACCTACTAGCAAAGAAACCTGACTCATTTCAGTATTGGAAGAATGTTGTCGAATTCCCACTTCTTTTTCCATGAACCTTGTATGCGTGCGCCTCGAACCCGGCACGGAATCCGATTCCGAAGAACAGCAGTGACATTATAGCAATATATGTATTTCTGTCATACTAGCACGTGCAGTTCCTTCGCCGCACGTGTGAATGCCGTGTATTTCAGCTTGTTCCTAAGTTCGTTCTCTTGTATGCGGTTGATGTTCCTCTCGACCACGAACACGTTCTGTATCGTCGAACCTTGCGACTTGTGGGCAGTCAATGCGTATATGTATCCTACCCATAGGAAGTAGTGGTTAAGCGCAGAATAGTCTCTCCACGCCTCCTTGGGCGTGTAGATCTTGTGACCGTGAAGGTCTTCCTTGGCGAGCCTTTCCTTGGCCTGTATGGCAAGTTCCTCACGCAGCTTGTAGAATGCGTCCAGTCCGTCCGGTCGGATGATGTACGCCGTTGCGTTCGTCTTCCGCTTCTTCCTCTTCACCACGTTGGACACTTCCACCTTGAAGCACGGTATGTGGTAGCAAGGGTCGTCGACGTCTTCGATAGAGTTGATTATCAGATGTTCCTCGATATTGTAGATGACGCTGAATATCATCCCCTTTCCCACATGCACGTCAGTGCCGTATGTGCGCACCACACGCACTTCCTCGCCCACTTCGTACATTCGGGTACTGTCCGGATAGATCGCAGCACGCACACGCTCGTTGATTGCGTCTACGGCTGCGTTGGTATAGGCGACTGCCATTGCGTAGTTGGAGTCGTTCTTGTACTCGTCCGAGGTGAAGTACGGCATCATCTTTCTCATGAACTGTTTCTCGAAATGGTAGAAGTAGATTCCGGTTCCGTCTTCGGAAACCTTGGTCTCGTGGTCGAACAGGTCTACTGGGCTCGTCATGTCCTCACGCATCTTGGTCACGACACCGAGGATAGGGTTCTGGTCTGCGGTACGCATGACCTTGGTAAGCTCCACCTTCAACGGAAGCTGGAATATAACCGACTCCATGTAGCCCTTGTTTGCGTCGTCTACAGGAGGAATCTGGCAGCGGTCTCCCACGTATATTACCTTGATTGCGGTAAACGTGCGGAGCTGCCTCTGTATCTCGTTAAGCAGATTGTTCGACACCATCGACGCTTCGTCGATTATCACCACCTCGTATTCGCTGAGGTGTGACTCGTGTTCCTTCTTGAGCTTCGGCTTTCCGTCGGAGAAGTCGAGCAGCACGAGGCCGGACAGTGAGTAGATTGTCTTGTCGAAGTCACGCCCGGTCGCCATGGCTATTACCTCGACAGCCTTGTTAGTCGGTGCGGTGCATACGCAGCGTGGCATCTCTTCGTATGAGCCGCTTTCCAGCTCGTCGAGAAGCACGTTTATTAACGATGTCTTGCCAGTACCGGCGGCTCCGTACAGAACCATCTGTCTGCGGTCTGGAGACTCCAAGAACTTGTGGATTGCGTCCAGCGCATTGAGCTGGTCGTCGTTCAGATCTGATTTCTTTAGTCGTTTGGCCATGTCGCAAATTTAGTAATTCAAAGTTATAAACTCAAATTAAAGGCAATTCGGGTACCATATGCTCAAAACTATCGAAGAAATCGCCGGAAAGGGAACACCTCTCTGTGAGTCTATTACGAAACTTTATACGCTCTGCGAAGGGACTATCACTCAGCCCACCCAGCAGTCGTACGACTTGCTGAACCAGCGATACGGCGACGGAACAAGGCCCGACCCGTTGAAGATTGCCGAATCTGTAGAAATCTTGGTAGACAATGACCAGAACCTTTATAACGTCTTGTACAATACGAGGCATCCGGCCAGGTCGGTAGCGTGGTCTGCCATGATGCAGGAACTGAACGAGTTCTTGCGGTTCTACGAGGCAAAGACGTTGTCTTCGGAACAGTTCAAGCGATGGTTCTTTAGTTCTGGTATGAGTCTTGACGAAGGAATGGGACCTGCCATTGCAGTGATTGAACGCAAGCGTGCGGAACGTAAGGAAGAACAATCTGCAGAATCGGTGGTGTAGTATGTCGGAAAAGCACAAGATTTTTATCGAGTCGATGGTCAAGATGAGCAAGGTGTCCTCGGACTACGTCGCCCCTATCAAGGCGATTACCGAGAGCTACGTTATCAACGAAGGAATTATCGACTGGTTCAAGGGTTTCGCTAACAAAACCAAGGAAACCCTCAAGAACGACCCGGCGAAGGTCGTGTCCTACCAGCAAGATACTCCGCTGAGTCCGAACGACAAGATGCTTCTCCGTACAGACCAGGCGTCATTCGACAAGGACTACCGCATATTCCACAAGGCGCTCACTTGGCTCAACTCCTATCTGTCGCAGTTCGGCGATACCGAGTACATCAACTACATCATGAAGCCCGATTTCGACAAGGCTATCCGTCGTGGCGGCTATATCGACAACATCCGTCAGAAGGCCGGTATTCCCAACCCGGTGATGGAAGCAGTCAACCGTGCGATGCAGTTCTGCGCCGTGCTGGAGAGCGTGTCTGCGCTCGGTTTCCACGACGTTGCGAAGGGCGCATACGATACTTACATGATTACCGAAGCCAATATGGGCATTCCTACCAAGTTCATGTTCGAGTCGGCGTTTAACGACTCCGAGGCTCTCATGGAGATGGCTCATACTCCGGAAGAGAAGGAACGTGAATCGAAGGCCAACGAAATCCTCAACACGACCGTAATGCCTATCATCGCACGCTATATCTTCACGCACGGCAAGGCCGCTTGGGACAAGTACCTCAAGTCCAGCAACTACCGCATGGCAAAGCACTATGCGGAGATCATCCGCAAGGGAGGCATCTATGGTGCAGTATAGGAAAGGACACAAGAATTCCAAGGGAGAATCGGCTCCGTGGGTCATCGTTTCGTGTGGTGACGGAAAGACAGCGAAGGGCACAGTGCTTTCGTCGCACAAGTCCAAGGACGAAGCCAATGCGCATCTGCAGCAGATGCACGCACATTCCACTAACGAGTCGGTAGATTTCAAGCAGTGGCTCGGAGAACAGCCGCAGACACCTATGATGGAAGCGGTGACACAGATATACGACGCCTTGTTCGAAAAATAATGTAAAATGCCGATAACAAATCGGCATTTCTTGCATTTCAAATCCGATAAACGTATATTAGTGGCAATGATGCCACCCATACAAGGATTCTTGAATGAGTTTTTGCGGAACCGAGATCATTCGTGATCGACATGACAGATCTATTTATACTAAAACTGAAGGCCAGCAGCGCCTCGTCGATGCTATCAAATCCAATGACATTATCTTCGTGAACGGGCCTTCCGGTACTGGAAAGACCGCTATCGCTACGTGGGTCGGCATTGCCGGACTCGACGACGGCGACTACGAACGTCTTGTCCTTACACGCCCAGTCGTGACTGGCGGCGAGGAACTGGGATTCCTTCCCGGTAGTCTCGACGAGAAGATAGCTCCATACATGCAACCACTGTACGATGCGATTTCCCTCATCAAGGGACGCCGTGAGAAGCCTGAGGACGCCATCAAGAAGATGCCAGTCCTTACGGACAAGGAAAAGCGATCCAAGAAGAAGTCGAGGAAGAACGTCGAGGAATCCTTTTCCAACAACGACTTCTACTCACGTGTACAGGTGTGCCCACTCGCATACATCCGTGGTTCTACACTCGCAAAGAGCTTCATCGTCTGCGACGAGTTCCAGAACACTACCATCGCACAGATGAAGATGATGCTGACCCGTCTCGGAAAGGATTCCAAGATGATTATCTGCGGCGACTCAAACCAGACTGACTTGCCTCCGAAGGTCACGTCCGGCTTCATGCACGCCCAGAATCTCTTGAAAGGCGTGCCTCGTATCGGATATGTCACGCTCGGTATCGACGACATCGTGCGCCATAGGCTCATCAAGGAGATCATATTGCGCTACGAAGTTCCCGGATACAAGCCGAACACCTCTATCCACGAGGACGACTTCAGCAAGGTTCCGTCCCATACTTGGGAACGTGACCGTGAGGGCTACGACTTCGAGCCTACCGACGACGATGAGGAGGATGAACTCTGCAAGGCTTGCGGAGGCACCGGAGTCGACGATGACGGAGAAGTTTGCAAGTACTGCAAGGGAACTGGACTCGAACCTATCGAACAATAACAAGAAAGGCTTGCTCATTGAGCAAGCCTTCTTAATTATGCATAGGAAACTTTAGATTCCTTCAAACCCGCATGCTGCGTCTTCATCCAAGTTGTCTAGCAATCGCTTGATTTCGCTAGGATCGTGTGTTTCGTTCCATACTTTGATTACAGCGCCAGCATGGTCATCCAGCCATTTCCAGTTTGGCTCAAATTCACGTTCCTTGAGCATGTCATGCGTTTCTGGACGTGTATATAGCGTGTCGGCGATGTAGTCGTTGAACGCCACGGCGATTTCTCGTGGTACGATATGTTCTTTGTTGATTGATTCCATAACCGGATGGTATGCCTTGTGGAGCTTGATGACGGCTTCGGCGAGAGCTGGCTTTCCAGCGATGTCGCAGACTGCCTTGATGTCCTTGTAGAACTCGACTGCCTCAAAGTCGCCTCCGATGTCTGTTAAGTCCTCGTAAGCGCCTTCGGCATGGTAGTCCGGTGCGCTGATCTTTTCGGCTGCTGCATTGAGCTGTTCATCTGTAGGAGAATTGTCGCCGATAAGGTTACTGAGTTTCTGTTCTAGATCGGCAAGAGTCACTATATCTTCAGTGAACTGGTTGTAACGAGGATTTGCGTCCTTAATCCATAGTTTTGCCTCGTAAGGCGGTTCAGTCCATACGCAAATAGTTGGGCCGTCGACGAACTGGCAGTCATATACCGGACGGCTTGTATTTCCATCGTACCAAGTATTAGAAATGACCATTCCTAACTTGCTGATGACATTTTTCACGCCTTCTTCTGTTATTTCGGATGCATTGACAGTAGTATTATCGGCAGATTCCGTAACTGCTACAGCATCATTTGCGGATAATACCTGGATTGCATCGAACTTGATTTCGGGCGCATACTGTAGATGACCGCTACCAAATCCAATTCGGTCGCCATAACGGTCTTTCAAGTCTTTTGCTACGGCATCCTTGTCTACGCCGTTCCACTCGAACCTAAGTACGATAGACCCGTCCGGTAGCGATTTTTCTCCAATAAATGCAGCATCCTTATATTTGTCGTACAAGTATGACACGACGTCTCCGGACAACTCGTCAGCACTCATGGTGGCGAAGTCTTCCGTTTCCTCCACCGATTCATTAACCGGTGACTGCTCCATATTACGCTTAATAGCCCGGTCAAGTCCTTCCAGACCGTCGATCGTGTACCGCAGCGAGTCGAATTCAGTCATATCGTCACCATAGTACAGCTTCATAGTGCCGAGTGCGTCGTATTCGTCGTCGAATCCACGGTTGACATATTCCAATCGGCATTTCCCGACAATGGGGAGGTTGAAGTCAATACGGAGGCGACGTGGAACGACTTTGGCATCTGGGTCAAGTTCCTTCACCTTATCCAGAAGATCTTTGAACTGCTTAGAGTAAAACATGAGTAACCTTATTGGTATTTGTGAACAGTTTATCAAAACGGCCACCGTTTTGGTGGCCTTCTAATTATATTTTCGAGCTGATCAGTTCAACTAGGTCAGCGACCGTATGTACATTCACCGCCTCTTCGTCACCTTCTACTGCCTTGATGACTTCTCGTGGGTCGTTATTGGTGTTCCATGCATCAAGCACGGTATCTGCATGGTCTTCTAGCCAGTCCCATGTTCCCTCGAAAGCGTGCTCGGTAGTTTCTGGACGCTAACCATAATCTTCGGCTTGTGCGTTATTTACCGCGATAGCGATTTCTTCTGGAATGACACGGTGCTTATTGTCACGAGCTTCCATAACCGGACGGTAAACCTTGTGCAGCTTGATTACTGCTTCGGCAAGTGCTGGCTGGCCAGCCATTTCGCACACTGTCTTGACATCCTTGTAGAACTCGACTGACTCGAAATCGCCGATGTCGCCGTTCATCATGTCGTAGTGATCCATCATGGCTGTGTCGACGTAATCGCCATAGGCACGCTCGGCGTCATTTGATTCGCTTTCACCGAAGATTGCGTCAATTCCTTGCTGGATATACGGACGGAAGTTTTCTCGGTCGATCGGTTTGCTGGTAGCGTGCTGGTCTACGCAGATTTGGAGAACAGAACCACCTTCGTCGTCCGAGAAACTACCCATGTAGTATACTTCGGCACCGTTGTCGACCGAGTCGTTGAGGAAGTCGGCCAGTTCTTCTGCAGTGTCGTTGTTCCAGCCTTGTTTTGTTGAAAGCTCGATAATAAAATCGTTCGGACTGCCATCACTGACGTCGTCAAAAGTATACATGTTGGATTGCATAGATTACCTTAATGGGTATTTGTCTGCAGTTTATCAGAAAGGCCACCGATTTGGTGGCCTTTTGTTTAAATAAGCGAATCTACCAGTTTGACCAAGTCCCCTACCGTTTTAATCTCGGTGGCGTCCTCGTCATGGATAGTGATGTTGAACTCGTCCTCGACTGCCATGATGATTTCCACGTTGTCCAGCTCGTCTGCGAGTAAGTCCTCGCTGAGATCGGATTCCATGGTAATCTGATCCGGATGGATTTGGAACAAGTTAGCAAGGATTTCTTGAATCTTCTCGAACGTATCCATGATTACCTCAGTCCGCTACGGAAGCGGTTGCTGCAGTGGATCTTGTAGGTGTCCGGAGCATTCATGCCGACACGTTCCCAGTCGCCAGACTTCAGCAGCGTTTTCAGTGTGCTGTTGAGGTTTCTTGTGGTGGATTCCACGATGGCGGTGGAGAACTCGTTGCGAGAGCTCTGCTCGGACACGACACAGCTTCCGTTGATGACCGGGACGAACATTCTGACCTGTTCCTGACGGTATGCGTTCTCGAACGCATGTAGATTCAAGATGATCTTGGACCGGTAGATGTAGTGCTCCAACAGCTTTCCGCTGATGCCGGTGGCGATCATGGTCACTGCGTGGTGCTGGCTCATGCCCATCCAGCTCTGCAGAATCTTCAGACGGCGGTCGGTAGGCGCACCGTAGAAAAGGACGTCGATGTCCTTCTGGCCAGTGAAGGTAGAAGTGAACTTCAGCTCCTCTGTGTATTCCATCGGCACGTAGCTGGCACGGATTCCGTTGGCGTAGAGGAAGTTGATGTTCTCGATATCGTAGTCCCACACTTCGTCTGCGGCGGCGAGCCAAGCCATGGTCTTGTTGTTGAGCCACGGACTGCCCTTGAAGAGCTGTTCCAGGTTGTACACGACAAGGCGCATACCCAGATGCTGCTGCTTGAACTGTTCCGGGGTAAGCTTGGAAATGCTTGAACCGAGCACGACCACAGTGTTGTCCATGCCAGCCGTATTAGCGAACTTGGCACGGAGCATGGTCTCGACATCTGCAAAAACGAACGGATTGTAGTTTTCGATAGTAAACATATTATCCTTGGATTTCGGAGAGGTCGACTTCGATCTTGGCGGTAATCTTGTTGCCGTCGGTGATGAACACGTTGGATTCAGCCGGATAGAAAGCGTGAAGGTTGGTCACGGCGAACGGGTCGGGGCCGACCATGCTCGGATTGATGAACACCTTCGTCATACGACCGTCTTCACGTGCGTCAACTGCGCCAGTAGCGCCCACGTGCCAGTGACCCATGATGGCCACGTCTGCGTGGTTGTGGCGGATGTCGTTGCCGATGTTGCGGAGAACGGTGTTGATAGCGCCAGCTGCGGCGGTGGAACCCTTGTAGCGGTCGCCGTGCTCGATCATCCAGCGTTGGTTACCGACGGTAGTGATGGCGAACGGAGCTTCCTCGTCGAACTCTACGGTGATGTTTTTCGCTTCGGCCTCGCAGCGATCCTTGATGGTGCTGTAGATAATGTGTTCGTAGTTGTCCAGAGAACGGTTGTGGCTCTGGAGCTTCTTGCCGGTGCGGGAATGGTTACCGACCACGCAAGCGATCTTCACGGTCTTGAACAGCTTCGCATATTCGAGTATGATGCCGATGAGGATCGAGTTGAGCACGCTGACGCACTTCGGTGCGGTGAACGCATTGGATTCACGGAGTTCGTCGTGGATTTCGCCGGATATTAAGTCGCCGAGCAACAAGATCTGGAGCTTGTCGCAGCCGTTAGCCTTGGCGTGACGGTAGGTTTCCTCGAAGAGGCGCACGAGACGCTTCTGGGCGATTTCCGTATTATACTTATTGTAGCAGTAGGTAGCGTTTGGCTGTACGACTTCGCCGAAGTGCAAGTCGGAAATAGGCATAACGCAGTAGTTGCTGCCCTTGACCTTGGCGTCGACCAGGTTGAGCTTTACCTCTGCTGGCTTGACGGAAGCGGCGGCAATGGCCATGCGGTTGACCTTCTGCTTGCCGATGAATGCCTCTTGACGGAGCTTCCTCAATGAACGCTCGGTCTTCTTCATCTCGAACTTGTAGCGTTCCTCTGCGCCTTGGCGCTCTTCTTCGCTGTAGTCGAACATCGGATCGTCCTCGAAAACCTGGACTTCAGGCTCGTCGTCTGGAGAGAGGCGTTCCCTCGGATGCTTGGGAGGCTTTACAGTGCCCACCTCGGAGACCGGGGTGGTGATGAACTTGCAAGTTTCCTCGATGTTTTCCTTGAACTTGTCGAGCTTTGTGCTCGGAGCGAGCCAGCCAGCTTCGATGAGTTCGTGCAGATAGGCTTCCACACGTGCCTTGTCGAAGTTGAAATGCATGAGGAGGTTTGCGATACCGAGATTCTTGCCGAACTGCTTCGACTCGGTGTTGGAGGGCCTTCCGATCACGTGGGAAAGCTTCTTGGATGTCTTAGGCATTAGTGTACCTTGTGCGTTTGTAGGTGAAATTACTCTATTTCCTACAAGATGTTGTGCTGAAAGTTAATAAAACAAAATTTGAATTGCAAATCAAACCCGAAATTGCTATAATATGGTGAAACTTGTTCAAGAGGGATATCATGTCTCGTAATTATAGCGGTTCTAATACCAAGGTGTCTTGCTTGGTTCCTTTAATAGGCACAACGATTGCAGTCTGCATGTCATGGGTCTTCAACCATTCGGTATGGTGGTGCATCCTCCATGGCGTACTAGGCTGGCTCTATGTAGCCTACAAGACGATTTGGTACGTAGTAACTAACTATTAAGGATTTGTATGTCAATCGAATTTATTAACATTACTCACAATCCGCTGCAGTTCATCGGAAAGTGCGCCGGTGTATGCTGGAACGCTCCCATCGACGATGCCGAGAAGAACCGTAAGCGTGCTATTTCTTGTATCGAGTCAGGCCATGGCCGTGTCATCGAGTTTCCGGACATCACTATGGTGTTGGATGGACCTTCGGCAAGAATGTGTCGTGAGCTGTTTACGCACATCGGTGGTGCGCCTACTCGTCTGCAATCGTCCACTCGATATGTAGATGCTACGGATTTCCATTATTATGTGCCACCGAAAGTGGTAGCAAACGAGCAAGCCAAATCAGTATATGCCGATGGCATGGCTCGTATTGCAGAAACATACGGAAAGCTGCTGGATCTGGGTATTCCTAAGGAAGATGCCGCCAACCAGCTGCCCCTCGGCATGGCATCCAAGATGGTGTGGAAGATTAACGTCCGTACGCTGATCAACTTCATGAACAAGCGTCTCTGTACACGTGCGCTCAAGGAAATCCGTGACTTCGCAAAGGAACTCAAGAAGCTCTTGTCCGAAGTGGACGACGAATGGAAGTGGATTTGCGACAATCTTTTCGTGCCGTCGTGCGAACAGTACAAGTTCATGAATCCGGACGCATGCTTCTGCCTCGAAAAGCAGTGCTGTGGCCGACATCCGCACATCAAGAACCTGATGTTCGTCAAGAAAGAGGCTGACAAATGACCTACGGAGAATACTGTGACCTCGTCGACGAGCTGAACAAGCTCGCCGTGGCCTATTCCAATGGAAACTCGCCGGTTTCTGACGTTACCTATGACGCCAAGTACCGCCAGCTCAAGGAATTCGAGCTGAACAATCCGGACTTGATCCTACCAGAATCGCCTACACAAGGCGTAACCGAGGACTTGTCCGACGGATTCAAAAAGGTGGAACACGTCATCCCGATGGTGTCCATCACTAACGCAAACGGTATCGAGGAAGCTTGCGCCTGGGTTGCCGATACCTACAAGAAGTATGGAGTGACCAAGTTCGAGCTTGAATACAAGCTGGACGGTGCTTCGCTTGCCTTGGAATACAATGAAGGGATGATTGACGATGCCGTTACTCGTGGCAAGAATAATGTCGGTGACTCGGTTATCCAGAATGCCGTTAAGATCCAGGGCGTACAGCAGCGAGTGAATGCGTCTGATGTTTGCGAGGTGCGTGGCGAAGTCCTATGGAAGTATGACGACTTCGATGCGTTTAACGAACAGCTGGAAGACTTGGGCAAGAAGCCGATGACCAACCCACGTAACGGGGCCGCTGGTTCATTGAAGCTTACGTGTCCCAAGGAAGTGGAAGCAAGGAAGCTGTCCTTCATTGCCTACATCATTGCTCGTGGCTCCGACAACAAGACACAGACCGAAGATGCCGAATGGCTGGAATCTCAAGGATTCGAGGTTCCTCCGCATTATACGGTGGACGTGGCTAAGGACGGCGTAGAGAAATTCCGCACCGTTGCCGAGGAAATGCGTTCCAAGAGGGCAGACCTTCCATATCCTATCGACGGCATCGTAATCAAGGTTGACGACAAGTCGATGCACAAGGTAATGGGAAGCACCAACAAGGCTCCTAACTACTACAAGGCTTACAAGTTCCCGCCGGAAGAAAAGGCTACCTTGCTGTTGGATATCGAACTGTCCGTAGGACGTTCTGGTGCCATCACTCCAGTGGCCGTGTTCGAACCGGTTCACTTGGCTATGACTACTGTCCAGCGTTGCACATTGCATAACTGGGACTTGGTGGAATATCTTGGTCTTCATAAGGGTTGCCACGTTGTGATCCGCAAGGCTGGCGAAATCATTCCGGAACTTGTCCGCTGCGTGGAGACTGGTCTGTCCAAGGACGACTATGACCTTCTGGACAGCGCAAAGAAGCAGATTCCGGTCTATGCCGAACAGCCGCTGTCCAAGCGTCTTGTCGGCGGTAACCATGAATTTTATCGACGTCCGGAAGTGTGCCCGTACTGCGGCGAAAAGCTCCGCCATGCGGTCAACCAGGATGGAGAGGAACTGGTGTCTTGGATCTGTCCGAATCCGGACTGCGAGGCACAAGCTATGGAACGTCTCTGCAACTTCGCCGAGCGTACCGTGATGAACATCCGTGGCGTGGGCCCCAGCATCATCGAGGACTTGTACACCGCACAGCGTCTTCGCCATATCGACGATTTCTACCGTCTGACAGAGAAGGACTTCATCGACTTCTGCGGCTGCCGTGAGAAAAAGGCCAAGAAGCTGCTTGCGGCCATCGACAAGACTATTGGCAATAGTCTGCCACAGCTGATCGAAGGATTCGGTATTTCTGGTATTGGCCATACAGCCTCTCCGCTGTTTGCCAAGGTTGTTCATGAAATGGGTGGACTGGTTGCTACGGTCAACGATGTCAAGAATGAACATGGTAAGAACGTGGCGTTCCAGTGCATTAAGGCTGGACTGTCTCCAGCACTGTCTACGAAGTTCATCTTGTATGTAAGGCATCATCTGGACACGGTTCTGTACTTTGCCGTGAACGACATCGCCCAGAATTACGAGGACAATGGCCCGGTCTCCAACAAGCTCGAAGGCGAGACTTGTATCATGACTGGCGTGTTCGACAAGCTGGAACGTGACGTGTTCAAGGACATGGTCGTCAAGAACGGCGGAAAGATCTGCTCTGGCATTTCCAAGAAGACAACTCTGGTATTGCTCGGCGACAACGCTGGCCCGAAGAAGGTTACGGCAATCAACGACTTAAAGGCCGCTGGGTACAACATCAAGGTGTACACGCCGGACACTCTCGACGAGTTCCTCGACCGCTTGAAATAACAGGAGAATTACTATGAAGCCTACAATTGATGAAATCCGTTCGGAAATCTTCATTCCGTCCTTGAACCTGGACTGGAATGAAGGTGAGATCTGCAGAGAGGGCGCAGAAAGGTACTTGAACCGATGTATCGATGACATGGAAAAGCAGATGGACGCCTTGTATCCAGATGTTCAGTACAAGGCTACCATGGTGGAATACCCGGCAACTAGCATGTTCATGGTCATCCTCATGGTTGTACTGAACGAGGGAATCCGTTACTTGATGCAGCCGTTCTCGTGGATAAAGAACCAAGATCCTGGGCGGCTCCGGCTCGTAAAAGTCCGCTGAGTCGTCTATGACCTTCCGATAAATTAGACGAGTTCCTTGACCGCTTAAAATAACGGTTCCAGTTGACAGAATTGACCTCGCTTGCTATATTTGCAAGCGAGGTTTTTGTTATGGAATGGATACTTGTACTGTATTTTGCATTCAATACTGGTGGCTATCATCACGGCGGTGGTGGCGGAATAGCGCTTGACCACATCGAGTTCCATACCGAAGAGCAGTGCAAATCTGCTGGTGAGCAGATTTTGGAAAATTTCAATTCGATAAACGGTTATACCGCGGTCTACAAAGATGGCGGCAACAAGACGAACCGCAAATATCTCTGTATCCACCGAGAAGACCCTAACAAAACAAAGAGGAAACGATGATAACAATCAGAGCTGCCGTGTATGAAACCAATTCAAGCTCTTGTCACGTAGTCACGGTGCTGTCCGATTACGAGCTGGAACAGCTGTACAAAGGGAATCTTGCGCTTGCCATCCACTTAAGTCAAGGTGACAAAACGATTGCTGTCGCAATGTGCAATAGCCGTTTTAAATACGAACTGAATCGGTGCCAGTTCTATCGTGACGACGACGGCGAATACCAGTATGCCGATTTGGATCGTAAGGCAATCGAGTCATTGTCCGATGAAATTTGGGCATTTGTCATGGCCGACATGACAACTCCGGTTGAAGGATTCAACGAAAAGGTAGCTGAAGCGGTCAAGAAGTATTCCGAAAAGGAACCGTTCGTTGAAAATGTATTGGAATTCGTTCATCAGTTCGCAGGAAAATATCAGATACAGCATATTTTAGAAAAGACGCAGAAGTATGAGATGGACACCGGCGAAATCATGAATTTCAGCTGTGTTGAAATGGACTGTTAAATAGAAAATACATACATTATGAAGACAACAGAAACAGAAAATAAAGTTCGTGAAACTGGTACCTTGATTATTAAGGTAATCTCTGGTTCCACTTCGTTTGGACTTAACACGCCTACTTCCGATCAGGACATCCGTGGTGTCTACATCTTGCCATGGGAAGATCGTCTTAGACAAGATATCGGCGACCAGATTGCCGACAAGACCAACGACGAGACCTACTGGGAAATAACCAAGTTTTTCCGTGAGCTTTCTAGGGCGAATCCGCAAGCTCTCGAAATGCTGTATTCTCCGGATCGCTGTATCATCGAGGGAAAGGAATTCCTTGAGAAGATCCGTGAGGAAATGGACTTCGTCACACGCCGTTGCGAGAAGACCTTCGTCGAATACGCGAAGGGACAGATCTCTCGTGCGCGTGGCATGAACAAGAAGGTTTTCAAGCCGAAGCCTGAGGAACCGCCTCAAGTTCTCGACTACTGTTATGTGCCGATGCCTAACGGCGGCGCTATTCCGGTCAAGGAGTGGTTGAAGACGCATAAGGACGACGACTACGGTTCAGACCAGAAATGGTACGCCATTGCGGCCATCGACCATATCGACAACGGTTTTGCCATCTACGGACAGCCGAAGTCCGAACGTGACATTCCCGGACAGAACGAGCACGAATGGCGCTGGGCTTACGGTATCGTTCGTAACGAGGAAACCAGTGGCGACGTCCAGCTTAACTCCATTCCGAAGGGAAAGCCGGTGCTCGGCTACATGGTGTTCAACCGTAACGCCTACTCCAAGGAGTTCAAGGAACGTGCGGAGTACAAGGAATGGGTTGCCAAAAGAAATCCGGAAAGGTACAACACGACTATCCAGCATGGGCAAGGCTATGACGCCAAGAACATGATGCACTGCGTCAGATTGCTGTTCACCGCAAGGGACATCGCAACGATGCACCGTGTCGTAGTCGACCGTACGGAACAGCGTGAGTTCTTGCTCAATATCAAGCAAGGTGGCTGGAAGTACGATGATATTCTGGAATATTCTGAGAATCTGGTTAACGAGGTTACCAAGTTGTTCGCTTGTTCCGGACTCAGGGAAACCGAGTATACGACAATGGAAATCGACGACTATACTATCAAGTTTGTCCGCTGGGCGCTCGATCGGAAGGCGAATCCTCTAGTTCGTGCCGCTCGACGATTGCTTGGACTTTAGCGTACTTGTGCTTTGTCTCGTACCAGTTGATCAGCTCGATTTGTTCGTCTGGTGACCAAGAGCAGTACAACTCTGGCGAGCAGCCAGATAGACCAGTACGCTTGTCCGTATATATGACACAGTAGCAGTATACCATGCATATAGTTTATCCGTTGACGACCGTCGGCGGATTTGCTATATTGGTTGCATGCCAGAAACAAATAAAAAACAAGTCAGAAAGGTTTCCGTCAGCATATTGCAAGGCGGTGATATGGTCGGTGACGAGACCTACAAGGTAGTTGTCGATCCGAATTCTACTGTCAAGGACGAACTGGATTGGCGTCTAGAGTTCTTGAAAGACGAACCGGGTATGTCTTGGCGTATAGATTCCGATGAACTCATAAAGGAAGTTTAAAATGGTTAACAACTACGAAAAAATAAAGAATTTGATGCACTTTGAGATCGAAGGCGACGTCTACTACATACAAGTCATGCAGCGTGCCAAGGACGGCTACGCTAAAGACCGTATCATACGTGACTACCATATCCACAATTTCGACCAGTTTGAACGTGACTTCTGGGGAGATATGGTTCCGATGTGCAATAACTACGGCGCACGTGCGATGATCCGTCTGAACCAGCGCAACACGCTGGATGCGAACATCCAGACCCAGATCGAGTGTCTGGTAGCACAGCTCGAAGTCAACCGTATCATGCGCAAGATGATCCGTACCGGGAAGACGACATACAACTTTCCGAAGATTCAGTCCGCACAGAAGTTCTACAGCAGTGCGCTCGGCAAGACTTGCACCGAGGATTCTGATACCAAGAAGTGGATCATTGACATTGACCCAGACATGGTTAATACGTTGGATCCGTGCTTCCAGAACGTCGACGCTATCGCCGACTTGTTCGAGAAGTTCATAGTCGGCGAGTGCGCCGAGCGTAACAACGTACCGAAGATCTACTGTCGTCTTCCTTCCAAGCACGGCCTCCACTTGGTTACGTCCTCGTTCCGCAAGGACGTCTTCTACAACCGTTTCGGAAAGCCGTCCAACCAAGACGAATACATCATGCCCGATGCGAACACCAACCTCTACATTCCGGACTAACTATGGACAGAACTATTACTCCAAATAGCGTATGGCGTCATTTCAAGGGCACTATGGCCAAGGTCATTACCGTGGCCAAGCACTCGGAAACTGGCGAGGAACTTGTTATTTATAAATGCTCTGGCAACGATGGCAAGACCAACCACAAGGACGGCGTGTATGCACGTCCGAAGGACATGTTTTTGTCCGAAGTTGATCACGAGAAGTATCCTGACGTCAAGCAGAAATACAGACTGGAAAAGGTCGCCGATACAGAACTGGTTGGTGACCCAGACATGGACTTCATTACCGAAATGCGAAATGTCTATCCGGACGTGCTGCCTAGGGCCGCATTCGTGGTCGGATATATAGACACGTCTATGGAATATCCTAGTGGAGCGCTGTTCCGTCCGAGAGTTATTGTCGCTCCAGAATATGACGTGAAGAATACGGAAACATTGAAAAAGTACATGGACACCATCTCGATGGATGCGGTCATGGCTGCATACCGTGGCATGATGGAATCCGAAGAACTCAAGGGTTTATATACAAAGGACAGCCCTCTGGTAATTGTCGCTAGGGGCCAGTATTGGCATTTCGGCAACGGCACGTTCTTCACTAATGACAACACCATCGCCGCCAACACGACCTATATTGACGGCAAGCAGATGGTGGGGCATGTCATCAAGGAGGCTATGCAGAATGAAGTTATCGAACTTGAGTAAGCTGTATGCACTTGAGCAGATTCTGATGCTGTTTCTCAAGGAAGCCGAGAAGAAGGTCGACAGCAAGTGGAAGTCATTCATTAAGTGCATAAAGACTGTTATCTATACACTGATGGTTGTCCGTATATTCATCGCGATCTATTTCAAGGTCAAATCAAGGGAAGAAGACTGATGGCGGAAGAACAAACCGATGGCGGCATAGATTTACCTGTGGAATCACAGGAACATCAAGAAAAAAAGCCGGCTGCTGATACTATACAGAAGGTAAAGGATGAAATCCGAAAACTTCCTGAACTGTGGATTGACCAACCGACACTTAGGTCTCTCGTTATAGAACTTTTTGCGCTAGACTCCCTACACGCAAGATTCAAGACGTATGGACTTAGATCATTGATTGATACGGTGCTTCCTAATCGGGCAAGAGAATATATATATACGACTGATACGATATTGTCTCTGCTGGCACCCAACACGACTCTATGCAAGGCGTCCAATATGCTACGTAATGTTGCGTTGCTGGATTCGCTCGTGAACGATATCACTTTAAAAATAGAACGTACCAGCGGCCTTGAAAGCTATAATACCATATCCAATGTGCTGAAGACGGTTAAAGACTGCCCTATTAAGTTGAGCGACTATAATATACAGATGTATCAGGACGTGCCCATGGGCGGAATGTTCTTAATCTCGATCGCTAACCATCCTGTAGGTTCTGTTGTCGAGCTGACGTCCAACATGTTCAAGCGGAATTCCGATGAAACGGAAACAATCCACTGTAAACTTGTATATCGAACAGCGCCTATCGATGAAGACAAGATAGGATATATAACGCACTCCACTGAGCATTATTTCCTTATAATCGCCGAAATTATCGAATACCAGATGAATTTGGTTATGTTCATGCATATGAATGCCGACCGAAATGACTTGACCGTACGCCGACTGTATCCGGGGTCATTGACAATGTATGGACTGTATCGTCAAGAGTCGAAAAGTTATCATTGCGGTATGGGATGGTGTCGGGCGTTGCCTTTCTCTATGGTCGATTTCAGCAAATTTGTATGCATTGTATGTAACGGCGGCGTAGGTGTTGAACCGAAAGCCTATTATGAATGGAAGACTAGTAAGGAAATACTTGACCAAAAGACCGAATCGCTGGTTAAACGGATTATTCATGCAGACCAGATGGGATGCTCTCGGTCTTATGCGCTCGTGGGTATTCCGGGTACTGGAAAGTCGTTCATCATGAACAAGATAGTGAAGGACAACAAGGATGCCGCCGTGCTGATTCCGTCATTGCCAGAACATGGGCTAAACTGGGAATACCGCAACTATCTGCAGAATGTCATACTGGCGATTTCGAATCCGCATATCTATATCATGCTGGACGACTTCGACAAGTACATGTCAGACGAGGAAAATAGCGGAAAGACTAGCCAGGAACTGATATTTTTGTTCGACTATCTACACACTGAATGCCCCGGCGGTACTGATAAAGATGGAAATCAGAGGAAGACGTTTACCCTGATTGCCACGATGAACAATCCGAAGACTCTGGCGAACGCAATCATCAAGCGTTCCGAACGATTCGATGAGGTAATCGAAATTGGTTTGCCGCAGCCGTTCATCTACGGAAAGCGTCTGAACATGATCAAGGATTCCGGCGACATTACCAACTTTGAGTCGCTGAAGTTCCGTCCGGTCTACTGGTACATGCGTCGCAAGGTCATTACACTTGCCGATATCGGCAACATCTATGCCATCATGAAGACGCACCGCAACAAGGAATGTGTCAACTGTACGTACAGCGTTCGTGACTTGCTGTATGCGATCAAGTTCATCGGAAAGAATAGGAAGTCCGCTTCGAAGGAATATGCAATCTAATGAACTACCCACCGGCTAAAGACCGGTGGGTTTCGTGTACCACCGGTGAATCCAGATGAGTTTCCCGCATCACAGCACCACTGCTTTTTAGGTCACAAAGACGGTCATCCACAGTTGGGTTCTCCGCAAGGCATAGTGGTCTAATGACCACGGCTTCCCCAGTTCGTGGGGTACCTTTATTTTCTAGGATGCTAAGTCCTTCATCAAGTATGTTTTTAGCTGCATTAACGTCTCTGTCAACGGTATTACCGCAACATGGGCATATCCACGAGCGTTCGCTGAGCCGGAGCTCTCGGTATCTGTATCCGCAATTATTACATATCTGGGAACTCGGATAGAATCGTCCTACCTTTACCACGGTACGGTTATGCCACTGGGCCTTATACGCTATCATTCTAGTTAGAGTACCCAACGATTGATTCGCCAATGCACCGGCAAGGCAGTGGTTCTTTTGCATCCCCTTTATATTGAGATTCTCCATGCAAATCACGTCGTAGTCACGGACTATTCGGTGAGATACCTGATGAAGGAAGTTGTTCCTCCGGTTGCCCAGTTTCTCATGGGCTGCGGCCAGCCGGATACGTACTTTCTCGTACCGGCTGCCGCCTTTCTTAGCTTTCGAGAGTTTCCTCTGCAAATGCTTTATCTTTCTTTCCGACTTCTTCTCAAAGTGCGGCTTCTTAATTATTTCTCCGTTGGACATGACTATGGACGACTTGATGCCCAAGTCGATACCTACGCATTCTCCGGTATGTTCCATTTCTGGAACGTCCACGTCACAGCATATGGAGCAGTAATAGTCGCCCTTCTTGCTCTTCTTGATTGTGACATTGTATATTTTTACGATGTTTTCGTGTTCGAATGTCTTGCCGAAACGGCATTTAACTGGCCCGACTTTCGGCAATACTATTGTATTTCCTACGATTAGCTTATCTAACTCTTTGTGGCACATCGCGTTGCGGTAGCTCTGTCTATCCTTCTTGGACTTGTATCTCGGATATTTTGTTCGTCCTTCAAAGAAGTTCTGGTATGCCTGGTTCATGTCCATGTAGGCATTGGCTAGCGCTTGTGAATCGGCTTCCTTGAGCCATTCCCATTCCTCCTTGAATGACTTCAACTTCGGCTGGAACGACATCCGGGTCTCTTCGTATATGTATGACTTGATTCTAAGGCATTGGTTGTAGACGAACCGGCAGCAACCGAAGGTCTTTGCAAAGAAGACCTTCTGCGACTTGTTCGGATACAGTTTAATTTCTATGCCTTTCTTGACTATCATACAAAAATCCTACCGGAACTGGACCTTCCGGTAGGATACGACACACCAAGGTGCATCAAAATTCTTCTACTCAAGCAAGGTCCAGTTGCTTTCATAAGTAAGTTTATACATCTTCGGTTTCTAAATTATATCATTTTGACTCAGTTAGGCGGCTCTCAGATCACCCACTAAAGATAGGTGAGTTTTCTAGCCGCCACTATATAAACTCTGTATATCACCAAACAAAAGGATTGATCGATGGACGATACAAAGGTTTGCAACATTCTCACGAAGGTGCGTGGCATGAGCGTGAACGGCCAGTCCCCCGTGGACTACATTGATGGCGTGCTTGACACCATTCCCGGTACTCGTGGATTGACTTCCGAATCAGCTTGCCCTCGCAAGCAGCCGATTCTCGGTGCCGACTACGGCCCGACCGACGCTAAGCCTTGCTTCTAAGCGATTTCCAGTCAGAACGAGCCTTTTCAAGAGCCAAGTCGAATTCCGACTTGGTTTTTGACATATAGTGCTCGATGTGCTTTGCCAGTAACGTCTTGGCTACCTTTTCGTATCCCTCAACGTAATAGATCGTGGATGCATCGTCATAGAATCCGTCATCGTCCACCAGCTTTGCGATGGCCTCGTCGATCTCGTCTGCGTCGCCCTCGGATAACCCGTTGATGATGTCCCAGCTGAGGAACTTGATTGAATTGCTTGGCAGAGTTTCCAAGTCGACCGTATGCTCGTTGCCTTGCATGTCCTCGAAGATTACGCACTTTCCACGGCTAGTGTTGGTTACCATCTTGACTATCATCGACTCCGGGTGCTTTTCGGAATGCTGCCCGGCGGTAGCGTCCTCGTGGTAGATCAAATTGTGGTGGATAGGGCACAACGGTATAGTCACCTTCTTTCCGAGGCGGTTTCCGGCCTCTCGAAGGTGGATATGGTGGTATTCTATCAGAGATCGGTTGTCTGTCTCGTAGTTACAGCCGGGAAAGCAGCACTTGTACATGGTCGAACTTGCGATTTTAATTTAAATATACTATATTTCAAGTTATGATTCAAATTCCACCGATTTGCGCTTTCTATGCGGCAGCGAACGATGGCCGCTTGATGTCCGATACGAGTGACGACGGTCGTCTGGTATGCTTCAAGTATACCGAGGCTACTGCCGCCCATGCCGACTGGGACGAAGTGACCCTCAATGCACGTGGGATCGTGTTCGAGGTGGCTACAGGAAAGGTGGTTGCCCGTCCGTGGCACAAGTTCTTCAACTACCACGAGCTGTATGGTGACCACGAACTCGCCAAGAAGACTCTGGAAGCCGTCAAGAAGGCTGGACTGCCTCTGGATAGGACTGGAATCCCGGTCATGTATGACAAGCTGGACGGTTCTCTAGGAATTGTCTACGAATATGATGGCAAGTGGTATGCCAATTCTGGCTGCAGCTTCCATTCACCGCAAGCGTTATGGGCTACCAAGTGGATCAACGACCACATGGTTGATTCTTTCAGTCCGTTCGGTTGCCGTCTGCTGATGGAGCCGTACACGTACTTGTTCGAGATCTTGTGGCATCTGGATAAGCACCCTATCCGTTATCCGAAGGACGAAATGGTGTTCCTCGGCATGATCAATACGTCTACCGGCGAAGAAACGCGTTCCATCACCGTCCGCAACATGTATGCTCGCCAGTTCGGTTCTCATCTTCCAGAACAGTTCGACTTCTCGTCCATTGACAAGGTTGCCGAAATCTGCAAGACGCTTCCGGCTGACCACGAAGGCTTCGTCATTACGTGGCCTAGCGGTTTCAAGCTCAAGATGAAGGGCGACGCCTACTTGACGATGCTGGGCTACTACGAGAAGTGTACCGACAAGTACATCTGGCGTGCGTACAACCCGGTTCTCAACATCTTCCATGCGAACCTAGATGCGGAGCACAACTACGTCTACATCGACAACGAACCTCTGGTAATTCCGGAAGAGCTGTTCGATATCCACAACCGCATGGAACTATATATCGATAAGTTCAACAAGGCGTTGGACTATATCGTATCTACTGGCGATTTCGTCAAGTCGATGTGTTCCAGCATGAAGGAACGTGCTTTGTACATCAAGGAACATTTTCCAGAGGAACAGAACGCTGCGCTTCTTTCCTATGTTCGTGGCGACAAGATCGAGAACGTCAAGCGTATCGTAAACAAGACTATGATGCGACCGGAAAAGGGCGCATCCGACAAGAACCCATACATCGGTTATCACGAGGACACAGATGACTGAAGAACAATTCATTTCCATTCTACCGTTGTTCCGTGGCACTGCTAAACAAGCCAAGGAGGCTTTGGCAGCATATCCGGAAATCCAACGTATTGACATCGGTGTAATTCGAAAAATTTTAGGTTACAGCGGTGAATCAACAAAGCTTCACGCTACTCCGGAAGTCCTTGCTGAAATGGTGGATAAATATCGCAACGGCGTGGGTACTTTGCGTGGTCTTGCTGTTGAATACCATGTTGCGCCCAAGACATTCCAGAGAGCCTTGCACAAGGCTGGATTTGACACGTCTAGGCAAGATACCTGGTCTACCATCAAGGAAAAACGTCTGCTGAAGTATATTTCTGACGGATTGACCTATACTGAGATCGCAAAGCTGTTCAATATCAGCGTCTCCGCTGTCTCCCAGAAGGCTCACCGTCTAGGTGTGCCCAATGTCAAGCCGGGCCACCCAAACCCGAATCGTCGTTAATGAGGTAAAACATGAGCGAAGAAATTAAAATCTGCGATCCGAAACTCACCGAATTCGATATTTGGAATGCACAGCCCCGTAAGGTCAAGTGCGTTCGCAATGACGAGATGCCTTACAATGTCGGCGGAAACCCTAGCATGCTTTCTGTCGGCACTGAATATAACGTGGAGGACGTACACGTCGACAGCTGGTACACTCTCGTGAAGGTGTCTGAAATGGTCGGCTGGTTCAACTCGGTGTACTTCGAGGAACTTGAAGGCTATGAACCAGTGAAGGACAGTCCGAGCAAGCGTGCTTGGCTGGGAACCTCACACAACGAACCCGGAGATTGGGACTAATGAAGAATCTTATTTTGGTTATTGGACGATCCGGCTCTGGCAAGGATACCCTTATCCGACACGCCAAGGAAGTGTTCAAGGACGTTTACAACATAGTGTCGGTGCCTTCCTATACGGACAGGCCGATGCGCCCTACGGAGACGGACGGTGTCGAGCATACATTCCTAACCAAGGAAATGTTCGACGAACTGCTGAACAAGGAAACCGTGTTCGCCTACACGAATATCGGCGATACCGGCTACCGCTACTGTTCTACAGTCGAAATGCTGAACCGTCTGGACGGCGATACCATCTTCTACACGATCGACCCCAACGGCTACGACTTCTGCAGCAAGTTCAAGGGCGACTTCAACATGAAGGTGATCTATGTCAAGACTAGCGACGAAATCCGCCGTGAACGTGCGAACGCTCGCAACGGCGACACCACCACGTGGGACAAGCGCAGTGCCGACGAGGACGGACAGTTCAACTGCTTCGAGGCTCGCAAGCCTTGGGATGCCGTGGTGACGAACGACGGCGAACTGGTCGAGGCCGAGAACGAATTCGTATTTGCAGTGAGCAAACTTCTAACTGAATAATTGCCGTTTTTATACTAAAAACGCCACTTTTCGAAATACGGCTCCGACTGGGCATTCTGGTCGGGGCCATTTCCATAAGCTCCTTAATAGGAGGTTTGGTATGGCGGAACCAGTGATTCGACTAGTAGGGGATATCGACGAGGAGAACGTTTCCGAGGTCATCGAGAAGCTCGGTCATCTCTCGCATAACGTGGAGAAGGTGAACTTGCTGATAGACAGTGACGGCGGATCCATAGAGGAAGGGTTCCGATTGATTGACGCCATCCGGATCCTCCAGCAGAAGAATGTCACCGTCAAGGCCACCGTATGCGGCAAGGCTTATTCCATGGCGGCCTTCATTGTATGTGCGGCAAAGGAGCGTACTGCCTATCCGAGTGCCCGCATAATGACTCACTGTGCCCGCTATGACGGGCTGGACGAGAACGAGGCGTATACCGCAACCGACCTGAAGGTTCTCATGCAGGAAATGGAATATTACGACCGGATGATGAAGGGAGTCCTTCTGGAGGCCGGCGTCAGTACAGGCGACGCCGATATTCTGATGGCGAAAAAGGACACATTCTTCAATGTGCCCCAAGCGATCCATCTAGGGATCATACAGAAAGAAGAACGAGACGTGATCTAGGAAAGCTCCACTGATACCCAGTCATCGAAGTCGAAGAACTCGAACGGGAACTTCTGGTCTTTCATGAACAGCCATACGTCGTTGGTAATCGTGTGCGAGTTGTTGAGAGCAGATTCTACATCCTCGTTAATAAGCGGTATGTCGACTGGAGTATAGCCGCCGTCATCGTTAGATAGTCCGTGCATTTCGATTTCGCCGAGTGGTCTGTACGAGCCACGGTCGTATGCGTCAAGAAGACGGTTCTGTATACGGTTGAACCTACCAGTAGGAAGGTAGTTGTCAAATACGTTCCCATCGTACTCGATTTGCACGAGCCTCACCTTGTAGCGTCGCTGCAGCTCACGCATGATGTGCCTACGCATGTTCATGAAGAACTGGTCGCAGCGATCTGTGAGGATGAAGTGGTCGACTTCCGGCTTCACGTTGCCGAACGAGTCAACGAACGTCGAGTCGCAGTGCAGCGTCTTGAGGTCGATGTCCAGCTCGGTCGAGAAGAGGTGCAGAGACTTCTTCGAGTTGTAGGCGACGTGGCCGATCTCGTGGATGTCCTGGTCGTCCGGTAAGACGAGTCCGGTCTCTTCCTTCAGTTCACGTTTCGCAGCGTCGAGAGGCGTCTCGCCGTCCTCGATGTGGCCCTTCGGAATGTCGTAGGCGTAATTGTAGGTATAGGGACGTCCGGTCGGATGTCCGCCGAGCACCTTGTGCGTGCTCTTGTCGATTAGAATGAATCCAGCTGATAGTTCCATGTCTACGAAATTACTTTAATCGCAGTCCTTGTTGCGTTCGAGTCGACTTCCTTCAGAAAAGGAAATTCTGTGTAGAAATCGGTCGGCTTTGACCGGCACTGCGTGCCGGTCTCATCGTACGACTTCTTGCGTGCCTCCAACATGCAGTTGTATACCTTGCGGCAGCAGCCGAAAGTCTTGCAGAGCAAGACTTCCTGCTGCTTGTTAGGATACAGTCTAACGTTGTAGGCACGCTGAAACATGGTTCAAAATTTCTTTTTATATAGTTTATAGATAGTTAAATTAATTTTGTTTGTCAAGTTCCGCGCCTATCATCTGCCACCCTAAAGGGTTCCCCAGCGCCTATCGGCGCTGGGTGGCAGTTTTCTCGGCGCGGTCTTATAAACTACGCGTAAAGTCCCCTAAGAGGAAACAATGGAAAGAGTTTATTTTGGAAGGCACGTCGACCCGGAAACCAACGACATCGACGAGTTCGCCGCAATGGTGGATACGATGAACGGCTCTAAGGTTCAAGTATACAGTCATGAAGGCCAGCATGCCGATGCCGACGTTGAATACGTCAAGGAAAGCGAATCCATCGAGAATCCGGAACAGTCAGACTTGTACAAGGAATTGGTTGGGCAAGGATACGATGATATCGAAGTGGTACCGTCATTCCCTGATCCAGCTGCTAGTGAGACTCCGGTTGACGAATGCGCCGGAAAGTCTGTGAGTGACGTTGTTGAATCTGTAATAGGCGGCTCGCCTATTTGCGAGGCCGTCAAGCAGATCGCCGGTGCGCTGTTCGAATCGACTATGGATTATACAGACCCAAGCCAAGTATACAATGAATTGGTTGATAGAGATTTCTTTACCGAAGCGGAACTTCTTCTGGTAGTTAAAGGCTGGGGATATAATATGGATACCCTAGACCGTGTATGCCAAGTCCGTTACGCCATGGATGCCGACCAGTTGCTGGAGTCTGAATAATGAGACCCTATCTAGCAATCAGTATCAACGGAGGCGGTGCGCTCGGTATCGGGCCGCTCGCCTTCATGGAACGTCTGGAACAAGATGTCGGCAAGAAGCTCGGCGATATCGCCGTGGCATTCGCCGGTACGTCTACCGGAGCCATCATCGCCGGTGGCCTCGACGAGGGATATTCCGCACATGACCTCTACAAGTTGTACCGTGAGAACTTGCCGAAGATTTTCACCAAGTATTCCTGGTACAAGCGTCTGCAGCCGTCTTGCCCTACCTACGACAACTCCTACCTCAAGGGACTCCTTGAGAAGAAGTTCCGTGGGAACGTGAGTGACTGGAAGAAGCCCATCTATATCCCAACAACTCATGCCAATGGTGAGAGCGTGGAAAAGGTGTTTGACCTTGGCGATACTAAAATTACCAAGGCGCAAGCTATCTTGTGCTCGACTGCTGCGCCGACTTACTTTGATGGCGTCACGATCGGTAAGGACTTTTATCTCGACGGTGGACTTTGGTGCAACTCAAGTATAGCTGTGTTGAACGCTGGTCTGAAACGTTCCGCTTATGCCGGACAGCTCAGAATTCTTTCGTTCAATACCGGAATGGATACGCCGAATACCTTGAACAAGAACCAGTCCCTTGTCGGTTGGGCTTCCTACATCATGGACGAGTGGGTCGCACGTGCCGGAAAGAGCAACGAGTACGAGGTCATTGCCGATATCGGCAAGGAGAACGTGGCTCTCGCTTCACCGAAATGCGACAAGAAAATCAAGATGGACAAGACCGACGACAAGACGCTCGACCAGATCGTAAAGATTTGGCAAGACTACTACGATGCCAACCGTGAATATTTCAAGAAATTCGTGAAGTGCTACTAATAACGGCTGGAAATGAGAATAAAAGGGATTTGCAAGTCAAATCCCTTTTTGCTATATTTAGGTCAACTTATCACGAGAACTCTCATGGGAGTAAACAAACAGAACTCTGGTGTTGGCGTTCGTATGGAACTAACAGACCATTACGAAATGCCGAACCCGCTCGAAACCACTTGCACCATCTTATCGTCCGTCGGCATCCATCCGGAATACAATCCTCTGTCGATGACTACCGAACTCTGGGTAGACCAGCCGAATGGCTATTCGAAACACGTCGGCGACTTGAATTTCCAGAGAGATGCGCTGGATGACCGTAGCTACTTGTGGGGGCTGACTGAATCTCACGGAGCCATGCGACTCGTAACCGATAAGGACATCTTCGAATTCAAGGAAATTCTCATGTCTGAAAACAACATTCAGGACAACGACGCACTCGAAATTATCGTACAGTACCAGCACGAGGACACCTACCGCCTCACGGCTATCGCAAAGGGCAACTGGATCGACATGGCTGCCGACGAGGACGTGACCATCAAGGCTGGCGAACTCAAGCTCATCAACCTCGGCGTGGCCATGAAGCTTCCGGAAGGCTACGAAGGCCATCTGGCTCCTCGTTCTTCCACCCTCAAGAAGTTCGGCGTGTTGCAAGCCAACTCCGTAGGCGTGGTGGACGATACCTACTGCGGCCCGACCGACTGGTGGAAATTTCCGGCCTTTGCTGTCCGTGATACCGAGATCAAGCGTGGCGAACGTATCTGCCAGTTCCGTATCATGGAAGTGCAGCCGAAGATCCGCTTCACAGAAGGTCAGATGACCGCCGAAGACCGTGGTGGCTTTGGTTCCACTGGTACAAAGTAATGCTTTCTACTAGGGTTACATTATTGACGATTATCGTCGGCGTTCTGCTGGCGGTATTCGTAATTTCTTGTTCCGAGCTGTCTGCCGGTGCAGACCCTACTGAGAACTGTGTCCACATGGATGCCGATTCGACCGTCATGTGCGGTGATGTACAGTATCATTATTACTAATAAACTGGTGGCATGCTAGCCTTTCTCCATTTAATCGCACCGTTCCTCGGCGCACTCGGATCATTCCTTTTCGCTTTTGTAAACGTACCCATAATTGTAAAGATTTATCAGCAGAAGTCCACTGAAGGGACTTCTTTGCTGTTTGTGCTGATGTCGTTATGTGCGAATATCTGCTGCGGTACGTTCGTACTCGACAACAACCTTACTACTGGCGTGTGGCAGTATCCACTATACGGTAACTACGGATTCGCCTTCTGCTGCTGTTGCTGGATACTTTATCTGTTCCACAAATTCAAGAAATAGACTAATTTACATTGTGGAAACCAAATGAAAGGAAGCTCCACAATGTGTAATTATCCGGAAGAAAATAACTATTCACCCGATCCAGAACGTCTTACTGAGATTGCTGAAGAGTATAAGCTGTTTGTTAAGTCTCTGAAGCCCAAAGATTTCGAGGACATGTCCGTCGGCGAATTGATGGCCGATGAGGAGGCTCAAGCCAAACGTAAAGCCCAGATCGACGCTCTCGAAAAGGCTGCCGACGAAGCCGGTGTCGATATGACCGATATGCTTAACGATATGCGTGAAACCGATGGCGTGGGTAATGAACCGCTTCGTATTGTCGAGCGAAAGCCTACCCACGATCCAAACTTTGATGAAATCAAATTCAATCGCGAAATGTCCTATGCTGAATTGAAGCAGCTTTGTAGCAATGACGGAATGGCTATCGAGGACGAGACTGTCCCTACACTAACCAAGGAAACTATCGATGCCGCTACGGAGGCGTTCCTTGACGAAGAGGACACTGACGAAGTAAACGAAGCTTCTAACACTGATTACTGCGAAGAGGATGCGCCGGATGAAGGGGTAACTGATCAGAATCCGTATAAGGCTGCTCTTGATGAATGTATCCGACAGTACGAAGAATCTCAAAAGTGTAGCGTAGACGCAGCGAAGATATACTATGACCAGCCGAAACTCGGCTCTGACGAATGGACTGCCAAGACTGCGCTGGAATATCTGCAGTATCGTAAAGTTGAGCAGTCGTCGGTCAATACCGATGAAGGACAAGCTATCATTGATGAAGTGTATACGCAGCTGAACGAAAATCAGAGACTCCTCATGATGGCAATGGCTCCGTGGCTCGAACAAGCATTCCGTGATGCGACTGAACGTGCTATTCTCAGAAAGCGTGAACAGGAAAAGAAAGTTGCAGAGGAAGCTGCCGAGGAAGATTCTAAGCTTGCCGCAGAGAAGCTTACCGCCAAGATGGAAGGCAAGACCGGCGACTGGCAAGCTGATCGACAGAAGGCTGCACATGATGCATGGCGAGAATTTTACGACAAGTGGGATCGCTTGCCGAAGGATATCCAGGATACCCTTGCCAAGGTTCCTGACTTTATGCTGTCTCTCAATATGTACCGTGAAGAGATGAAGAAAAAGCAGATAGAAGAATTGGCCGACTACGATCCGGAACAGACCGTGAATGAATTGTCCAAGGCTCATGAACAAGGTAATATCTCCGCTGCCGATGCGGCCAATGTGATGAACGAGCCGACAATGATCAGCAACTTCATGTGGAACAATCCGGAGTTCAACAAGTGGAACCAAGACCGTGTTGACTATAGCACCGATAATGCAGCGGACATCAAGAATCGATTCGAAGATCTGCAGAAGAAGGGCGTGATTCCTCCGACAAATCACGGTCAGTATTACTCGCCCAAGGATCAGAACGGTAAGATGTGGTTTGCCGACCCTTCTGCCGACCTTGGCAATACGCTAATCATGGGCATGAAGCCCAGCCTTTATGATACCGTGAAGGACGGTAACGGTACTGGCAAGGGCGATTGCAAGGTTGCCGACGTGTGGGAACAGGATGTTGCTCGTGTACAGCAAGTTAACAAGTCGTTCAAGATCAAGCCAGAGACGAAGCCGCTGACACCGGAGGAATCGCTTGCCGAACTTATGTCCGACATACCGAAGGCTATGGTCGACAAGATCCTCGCTATTCCGAGCGAAGAATGGTCGTTCACATACCAGTGCAATGAATTTACTCTGAGATATTCCATGGCATCTCGTGACATCGTTATGTCCATGACGAAGGATGCCAAGTTCAGCATCAACTATATCAACAAGGGTCTCGGCAGTGTACACTACATTCGCCACTTTGACAAGTTGAAGGACATCACGGACGCTGGCAAGAACTCCAACCGTCTGTACACGTGGTTTGGAAAGGTTCTGGCCACGTTCTTCAGCAAATAGACTAATTTATTCTATGGACGGCTAAGGGATATGCCGTCCGGCATAGTGGAGTCGGCCATCCAGAGAAATCTGGGTGGCCACTTTTTGATAAACTGCGTAAAGATTGGATTTTAGTGGCCACTATGAACGAGTTTGATCAGTTGGAAGAATTTGCTGCGTTGATGGAATCGATGGAAATGCCGGATCACCTCAAGACGGCGCTTGTGGAAGCTTTTTACCATACGTACCATGTAGACCGTAGACCGATGAGCGAGGAAGAGATGGAACTACGTCTCGACGCAATGGAAGCTGGTAGCAAGAAGTTGGGAATGCCGTTTAACCGTGATGCGGTCAAGGCAGACATGATCAAGTTCCCTGGTAAGTACCGTAGCAAGCCGATCCCTCGAAAGCCTATGGATGTCGAAAGGGACATGCACAATTCCCAGCTTAACGTGCTGAACCAGGACGATGCTCGCAAGGCGTACTACAAGGCGTTCGTCAAGAATATAGCTCGCATCTACAATCAGTTCTACATTCCGTTCGACACCGACGGTTACTATGATTACATTTGTTCGAAGGATAGCGAGAAGACGCCAGAAGTTGATGCAGCTAACGCACAGTCCGTCGTATTCAGTACATTCAATGAAATGGTCAAGAATCCGGATATACAAAAACTACTGCCTTGCAATTCTGCCATGGCGGAACTGGAAAAGAAATGCTATGCGTTCCTAGTTCAGCTCCGCAATGCGAGGGTGAAAGGCACCGAGAGTAGTTTCTTGAGTTGGTGCCGAATATCTGGCGACGTAGAAAAAGCACCTACCTTGGAGAAGCCGGATGCTCGATTGACAGCAGACGACCAGAAGGCGTTCGACGAGAAGGAGGCAATGGCGAAGGCTATGGCAGAACGTGCCAACATGCCGAAGAACTTGTCAGCACGTGTCGGTAGTATTGCAGAAATGAGGAAGCATTTCCCACGGTTGCCTTATGCTCGATTGTACGAACGTTTCGCCAACGGCGGTGATCCGGCAAAGGTCGAACAAGCGCCGAAGCCGGATGAAAGCATCAGCAACTACCTGTACCGTATGAAGCGTGGCGGTATGCCACTCGATACGTTCTTGCGCTTGCATCTCGCCGACATCAATACTGCATATCCGCCCGACGCTGCCGAACGTGCTTTGAACCAGCTCAGGTATACCGGATACGTGGAAGGTGCCGAGCGTGATGTTGCCGAGATGGGCATTGACCCGTCGTTGCAGAAATTGGCGGCACTTTGCAGTGTCATCGAGGACATGCGTGAAGCCAAGGAACGCCATAACTTCCAGTTTACGCTGCCCTAACGGACAAATTTGAATCCCAAATTGCTCCTTGCTATATTTACGGCAAGGAGTTTTTATTATGAAGAAAATAGTAATGCACCAGCAGATCAAGGGCGGAGTTGGCGAAGTGGACAAGTTCCTCAACTCGAACGGACTGTCTTTGTCACAAGTACAGATTGTATTTAACTACAATCCACGTGGAAGCAACTACATGGTATTCTACGAAGTTGAAGTAGCCGAAAAGTAGCAATGCGGAAGTTCGCTGCAGTCATTTTCTCCGTATGCTTTGTCTACTCCTTGGTTAAAGCGCTTAGGAGGATTAAGGACTTGTTCCATGGAACTGCGGATAGTCTAGCGGACTTCTATTCGCAAATCGATGTGTCTGCAAGCTACTATGTGGGCGTAAAAGTACCCGCATTGAGGCTCAAGCCGATGATACATTACGTCAATATTGACTATCTTTGGGCCGAGACCGCTACGAAGAACAAGACCGTGGCCGAGAATATCCGTGAATACATCAAGCGGCAGATACCTTCTCTGGCAAGCCAGGTCATAATTCGGAAGGCGTCTCCTATAAAGAATTCCAACGACAGCAAGATGCGCGTCAAGTCGATGCACACTACGCCCGGAGTCAACGCAGACGAGCACCACATGCTCGTGACGATTGCAGCGATACTGTCAGCTGGAAAGCTAATAAGGGACGCAGTAAAGAGGAAACCGAAATGGAACGACTTGTAAGCCTTACTACCAGTAGGTACAGAATCAACAGAGTGAAGCAGACCGTGGAATCGATTCGCCGGACGGCGAAGGATGTCCATATCGTGCTTACTCTGTCCGAAGAAGAGTTCGCTGGACGTGTATGGCCGGATACCGGCGTGGACGAGATTCTATGGTGTCCAATTGACATCGGCCCGTTCAAGAAAGTTCTCTATACGATGGAGAAGTATCCAGACTGTCCTGTCATTTCGGTTGACGATGATATCGACTACGGATTCGTGGTTGATGCCCTATGGAAGCTGCATGAGCAGTATCCGGACGATGTCATTACGAACTTTCCCAATGTAAAGACCGGCGGACTAAAGTTACCTAACGGATATGCTACGCTATATCCGCCTCACTGTCTGGACGGTGCGTTGGGGCTACTTTCCAAGCGAATAGTGGCCACAAAGAACGACGATGCGTTCTATGGGCTGCTTTTAATGGCAAAAAACGTTCATTTCCGTTACGCAATGCGCCATGATATTGCTATATTAGGGAAAGACAACGACGGTTTGCACATGATGGACAAGTACCACGGAAATGACGACGTCAAGGTAATCGTCTCCGAGCTGTACAAGTCCGGCAAGTTCAATCCGACCGATCAAACATTCATCAATAAATACCCAAGGGACACTTATGCCAACAAAAGAATTCAATATCGCCGTATTCGAAAGCACGATAAAGGCTATTGATGCATCTCCTTCGATTAAGAAGGATATCGACAACGCAATCGCCGCACAGAAGTACTACTTCGGCGACGCACCGGCACCCACGGCAGACCGCTTCGACACGCCGTGCTCTATCAGCCTTACCAGGAACCGTACCGTCGACGCTGGTCGGGCCGTTCTCAAGGTAGATTCGACCGTCAAGGTAGCCATCCTCAATTTTGCAAGTGCTACCAGACCTGGTGGCGGAGTCACGACTGGCTCATCTGCCCAAGAAGAGTGTATCTGCCGCGTGTCTGGCCTCTACAAGTGTCTCACTACTCCGGAAGCCGTCAAGCGGTTCTACGAGCACCACAAGAAGAACGTGGGCCCGTTGCACAACGACGACATCATCTACACGCCCAATGTACCAGTGATTAAGACCGACGACTACGATATGCTCGACGATACGGTCTATCTCGACGTGATCACTTGTGCGGCTCCGAATCTCCGTGAGAAGAACATTTCCAAGTACAACCAGGAACGTGAACCGGCCCCAGATATTTCCGACGACGAACTCTACAAGCTCCACGTGAGAAGGGCTCGCCAGATCCTCAACGTGGCTGCGCTGAACGGTGCAGACGTGGTTATCCTCGGTGCGTTCGGCTGCGGTGCTTTCCGCAACAAGCCGGAAGTGGTCGCCAAGGCGTATGCCGACATCTTGCCGGAATACACCAAGCAGTTCAAGGCCATCGAGTTTGCCGTATATTGTCCGGCTGGCAAGCCGACCGATAACTACGACGCATTCAAGTCTGTGCTTGCGAGAAAGTAATATGGTCGAATTCAATCTGATTGACATGTACGTGAAGTGCATCGAGACTGCACCGATAATAGTCAAGCTGTTCTTAATCGGTGTTGGTGCTTGTATCGTGCTTCTGCTTGCGTCTTTGGCCATCATACTACTGGACGTTGTATTGGACTGCGGATTGACTGCACATGCGTTCGACCCGTTCTGTGCGGCTCATCTGGTCACCATATTTCCGGTAATGCTTATGTTCATCTGTCTTCGCTTTTACGTACAGCGTCGCACTAAGATGAAATTCTATTTTTTTGAGTTTACTAAGTGGGAACGCCGTATTATCGAATGGCTTGGATGGGGTTTCACTGAACATTACTGGACTGTGGAGTGTCAGAACGTTTTCGGTGCGAAGTGGGACGGTGCCGATGTCGACACTACCGTATATCGTCGACAGTCCGATGCTAAAGAAAAAACCATTTTCGACTAAGGATATCTTATGCTAACTCGTGAGGATGTCGCTAACTATACGATCGATTGGAACAAGTGGCACGAGACCGTGTCGGATTCTCTGCATGCGTTCAGCTTCGACGACGCTGCCGATGATTGCCGTACACTTGGTCTTACTTGGTTCCCAGATGATGATGATGGCGAGCCGGATTATGAGGTAAAGGCTGGAAACTTGCAGCGTGACGTTGAGCAAATCATCGACACGCTCATTAAGCTGTACGAGCTTCATTGGGACGGTAAAAAAGTCGATGCTGATGAATCTGGCTATCGGATTTTTACCAAGTGTACTGCCTACATGAATACTGATGGGCAGATGTATGCCTTGTTGAAGCTAAAGTCGTCAAATGACCGTCTGACAGACCCGTGTATCGAAGTACGACTGGTCAGCGACATCGAACACGGAATGCCTTGGTTCGAGATTAGCTTGGTAACCGTAGGACAGTTCTTTTAAGGAGATACATCATGGATAAAGTCACTGTAATGTGCTGGATTCTTCAGTTTACCGTATTGGCACTCGTTTGTACGTCCGTGTATGTCATGTACGCCGTGATGCCTAAAGCCGATTCGCTGGCTATGAAACAGTTCCACTGTTTTGAAGTAATTTCTTACGAAGCAATGGCGTTCGTATTTGCCGCATTTGTTGCTGGTATGCAGTTCTACGAAGGATTGATTGTCTCGCCGATACTATTGTGTATCCAGTGCGTGATCTTGATCGCGTCGATAGTCTGCATGGCACGTGCGCACCGTAAGTACGGCAAGGCCATAGAGGAAGAAAAGAATGGAACTAAGATGTCAAGTTGATATGCACTGGTACGAGGTGGGAAAGGAAACGCCTCGTGAACATTTACTACTGTTTCTGGTGACCGAGCAAGAACCAGAAACTATCTATACCGGGTTTTATGTAGATGGCCAGTTTAGATTAGCCGGACAAGGAAATATGGCGATTATGATGCTGAGAGACACAAAGGTCACTCACTTCGCCTACGTCAACAGTAATATGCTTCCGCAGAACTGCAAGGAAGGCTGTCTCGGTAGCGGCTGGTGTCTCACCAAGGATCAAGTTCCGGAAGACGACGAGCCGGTAGCAATCTATCCGAGCTTCCAGGGGCACCAGTTCGCCGTGTGGAACAAGCACGAAGAGTGCTGGGACGACGAGTCCGGCGACGACTACATGTGTAACAAGGACGCTGTAGAGAAGTGGTACAAGATCAACTGGGGAGGCGTGCTATGATATTCGTTGCTGGATTTGTGGGATTCATATTTGCGCTTGCCATTGTGGGTGTCGTATACTTGATCAAGCGCAAGACGGAAAAAGATCTTCCGTACAAGATCCTTGTCGAGATTGACGGCATCAAGTTCGTAATGGATACGTTGCTGCTCGATATGCTTAAGCATGGCATGCTTGACGACTATGGAGAGCAAAGTATTATCATGAACAATATGATGCAGCAGTGTTATAACGAAATGGCGGCTGGCTGGAAATCCGAACATAAGGAAAAGTATGCTCGGTGCGGATTCCTCATAAATGACGAAGACAAGCTGACCTATATTATAACTCCGCTGATACTTACTACAACGTTGTAATTGTGTCTCACAATAAACGAAAGGGCCGGGCGATGTCCGACCCTTTTTGTTTCTTCATGACTGAAATTACTTGATCCACTGCTTTAAGAAGTTGTTCTTCTTGTTGAATGGCTCGATCACATCATTATTTGCTTCGATCATGTTCTGGATTTCTTTCTTGTCGTATTCCAAGAAGGATTCTTCCAGAATGTCAATGATGAACTTGTCGATGGAGTCGCCGTCGAATTCACTGATTTTATCTGCGGTCAGTACCAACAGTGGGTCGTAGATATCCGAGTTGGTCGGAAAGATGTCGATCGTGTATACGAACTTATGCAGATAGTCGTTGTAGATCAACGATTCGCCAAGAGAGCACTTGTCATAATCAAATGACATGTAGTCGCCCAGACGGTTGCTGTGCGAGTATTGCAAGGACGTCTCGTTAGCCAAGTTCTTTCCAGTGAATTTTGCTTCTGGCTTGACGATGAACGGCATACCCATGTATAACGATGGATTGTTGAGCTGGCGGAATTCTGGCTGGTTGTAGCGAGACTTCCGAGTTTCCTCGTAGCATTGCTTTTTATATGCCGCTTTCTTGTCGAGTTCTTCCTTGAGCTTGTTCTGGCGTTCGAGTTCGATGAGGCGTTCTACCTCGTTCACGAGTTCTCGCATCTTTGCTTCGTGCTTTTCCTTCCAGACCTTCTCCCGCTTGAGGAAGAATACCTTGTACATGTCAGAGCATAGCTGGGAACATTCGATGGCGTTGGACATTCCCCACTTGCCGTCGGCGGCACGCCTGTTGCACCAGGCGCTGAACTCCTTGAATGAAATGTATGTGTACATTATTTGGATTCCTGTTTGTGCTTAGGTGTATGTTTCTTCAATACCAGCTTCGCCTTCTTGGGCTTGGCTGTGATTGAGTGAAACTGCTCGTTGATTTCGGTCAGGTATACCTTGACCATGTCCGTATATGCGTACTCGAACGTGCATCCGAACTCGATGGTGGTAGATACAGCCGTACTGGACATGATGAAATGCGTATCGCTGTCCATCGTCTTGAACTGTAGGCTTTTCAACGGAGCCTTGTATTCGATCTGCGCAACTCCGCTGTGCATGTAGCACGGATACGTCTTGGAATCTCTCTGCATGGGAAGCGGATAGATGCCCTGGATATGGAGCTTGTCACCTTCGATCGCCACATAGGTAAGTACAGAGTTCATCGAGAACTGGCCGTTGCCGAAGCACACTTTTGCTGGCTTTCCGATGCAGTTTTCCGAGACGTACTTGATCTTGTTTTCAACGAATTCCTTCGCCGCCTTTTCCGCCTTCTCGATTTCTATTTCGGAAATGCGGTGCTCGACAAGCGACATGGTATTGGTGAGCTTTTCCTTGAGGATCTTGAGACGTTCGAGGTCAAGTGAACCTGTTCCTTCGGACAAGATATTGTCTACGTTGCTCACCCATGTGGTGGCGAGCTTTCCGTTAGCCATTGGGAACACGACCATTCCGTCGTCTTTCTGTTTGGCGGCGAAGAGGTTTGGCTTCTTGCCGCCCTTGCGTTTAACTGTTTTCTGTTTCGAGACTTGAGCCACGGTGCATGCCTCCAAGTTAGTAAAGTTTAATTTGCAATTCAACCTAGCAAGTACAGCAGAGTGCCGACGACTCCGCCGAGACAGAATGCGAGGATGTACTGTCCGATGTCGATCCAGTCGAGCGTCTTGCCAGTTTTTACTGGTTCATATAGGTCAAAGTTGATTACGACTTCTTTGTCGTCGGTGTACGGAATATTCGTAGCGATGAAGGTAAGTCCGTCGCACGGAAAGTACCATAGGTAAATCGTTGATAGCCAGTCTTCATTATCGTCAGCATTTGCCATAATTTCGTTAATCTTCGGCAGGGCATGGAGACGGAATGCAGTGAGTGTGCGTGAAGCTCCCGGTGTGGACTCGGCGTCGTCGATTATGAACGCAGTCTTAGTGTTCTTGTTTATTTTTACCTTGATCATAGGAATCCTTGTTTTTGTTGAAATATAGCAATATAACGAATATATGGCAAATCTGTTGCCAATATACGCTCATGTTGCTATATTTTGTGCATAATGGGACAGTACTTCACTACATTCGAACCGATCAAGGACGGGAACGAGACCGCCTACGTCCAAGACAACGGTGTCGAGATTTTCAGATACAACCACGTCCAAGCTGCGATGGTGCTTACTCCGGAAGAGGAAGACAATGCGGCTACGTTATGCCTCCAAGCTCGCATAAGGGGCGGCTGGAGAGGCGACATCCTTCACCCGGAGCCATATAATGTCACAAAAACTGACAATGACTAACTTCCGTGAGTTCTTCCAGAAAGAGATCAAGAACATCGTCTGGCCGTCATTCAACATGATGACGTCTTCCGGACGTATCCGTGTGATAACATTTCAAAATAAATATAGTAATAAATCAAAAAGATATTGAAAATGCATTATAAATATAGTATATTTTCGCTATAAGTATAAACTAATGGTATAATGTCCGAGCTACCGAGCACATATATCCGCAGCACTTCGCACAGCCTGAAGTTTGCCAACACTGGCAAGCGGTATGCGGTTGCGGACTTCCTGACTGAATACAGGAAGGCGGTGGATGTATATGTCGAGGTGCTCTGGAACTGTCCGCGTGAATGGACGTCCGGGAAGATACTGGACGTCGAGCACGACTACTTGGACGTGCCTTCGATGATCAGCACGACGGACATACCGATCAATACCAAGCTGAGTGGCCGTGCACTGAAGTGTGCGGCGACTCAGGCCTGCGGGATGGTGAAGGCAGCTCTTCGCCGCAGGAAGCTTGACCTTGAAATCCGGCAAAAATGCATCGAGGATGGCAAGGCAATCCCGAAGCGTGTAGCCTACCGTCTCGACCACAGGCCTACTATGCCGAAGACTGACAAGGCGAATGCCGAAATCAACTCGATATGCTGCTCGATGCAGGACCAGACTAAATCACTAGAAAAATAAGGAAGCGAACATGAATTACTTCGAAAACACAAGAAAAGAACTGATGTATTACATTGACAAGTGTACCGACCATAATATTTCCGATGAAGAATTATCGGAAATCGAAACAGTTACTAGCAATCATATAAAATGAATACTAGTTATTTTTGGCCTATCGGGGACTGTGAACTCCCGACCACGGAAATAGGATTTCCTTTTTCGTCGAAGAAGCCTTCGTTCGTCCAGAAGAAGCCGGACTTACGGTGGAGCTTCAAGTTGAATACGAGTGTATGACTGCAGTTAGGCAGACCTTGCGCATGGAAGTTTGCGTTGATTGCGCCAACCTCGTCAGCATCGTCGACGTATCCGCACATGCAGTAACGGAATACGACACCTTTCTTGGGTCTGTTCTTTACATGCACCCAGCCGTCCATCGGACACCGTAACGAATTGCATATGTTATCGACTTCCTTCAAGAAAGGAAATTCGGCATAGAAATCTGTGGGGTTCGACCGGCACGCTGTGCCGGTCGCCTCGTACGATTTTATCTTGGCTTCCAACATGCAGTTGTATACCTTACGGCAGCAGCCGAAAGTCTTGCTGAGCAAGACTTCTTGTTGCTTGTTAGGATACAGTCTGACGTTGTAGGCACGCTGAAACATGGTTCAAAGTTCTATTCTTTAGAAGTTTATATAGAAAAATACAATTTATTTTTCAAGTTTCGCGCCTATCATATGCCACCCTAAAGGGTTCCCCAGCGCCTAGCGGCGCTGGGTGGCATGTTTCTCGGCGCGATTTTCTAAAATCGGTCATTTTCGTATCGAAAATTCAGTGCCGCCTATTGACAGGCGGCATATTTTTTTATATTTTTTCGTAATAAAAAGATAAACTAGAGGCGTAATTGTAAATAATATGAAACACAGAGGCACAAAAATGAAATACTGGTTGACGTTCCTCCTAGCGCTTGCCATGTCGGTATTTGCCGCCGACGTCAAGCCGTTCGTCTTCGGCGACATCGCCAAGGACTCCGATACACAGCAAGCGGAATTCGAGTACATGCTGCAGTACAAGCTGTTCGGACGTGACTACATGTCTATCGGAAACGACGTGACCATTCTGGACAAGTCTGGTTGGAACGGCACCCGTGGCGACCTTACGGTCACACACCGTCTGAACCTCGGCGGCCCGACCCTCGTAGCTGGCGATATCAAGCTAGGCGATGGCAACCATTTCACCACCGGCCCTATCCGTGGCAACTCGCTCACGATAGGCAACGACAACAGCTCCTACTTCACTGGAGAGGTTGTCATCAAGAACGATCCTGGCGATGCGGTCAAGGGCATCATCGCACGTTCTGGAGGTACGTACGAGACCACCAGCTCGACCGTACCAGAAGCTCCGTCCACGCTTTCTATTCCGACCATCACTTGGCCGGATACTATCTCTGGTAGTAACGACATCTATATCAGCGCCAACAACGGAGTTGCCTACATCGACATTCCGGACGGCGACGGTACTTACGACTTGTACCTCAATGCGATCCACACTGGCGTTGGCGGTACTGACGGATCCAAGCTGTACATCCGCATGCAAGACGGCGGACGTCTCACTCGTATCTTCGTCAAGGACTTGAAGATCGGTAACCACACGACAATCAATGTGGTGTACCGTACTGCGGAAGGCGACGTAATCCAGAGCCAGAAGTCCTACCGTGGCAACCTCATGTTCTACACCGACGCCGACCTCACTTTCGAGCGTACAGACAACGTTCCTATCCAAGGTTCCTTCTTGACCACCAAGAAGCTTTACCTTGCATGTAACCTCGACTTCGCTGGACAGCTCCTTGCAAACCAGCTCGAAATCGGTAACACATTCAACGGCGAGAACTTCCGCTTCGTTAAGTTTGATCCGGACACTCTCGACATCGACCCTACGCTCAACAAGGAAGGCGGTCTCCGTGAGAACGACTCCACGGTCGTGCTTCCTATCCAGCTTTCCGATACCGCTACGGTTGACGTTTACTTCAACTACTGCTTCGACTTGAAGGACGGCGTGACTGTCGACGACTTCAACATGGTTACCGATTTCCCTATCTGTGGAACCGACGCACCGAAGACATTGGTTATCCCTACTGGTTCGAAGGTTCCGACAGAACTTATCAAGGTAAACGTGAAGAAGGACACCATCACGGAGCCAAACGACTACCTCGTCTTGAAAATCTCCATTGAGTCTGGCGCAGTATTGCCGAACAACAAGACCGACGGCGAACTCCGTGTGAAGATCATCGACGCAGACGTGTCTCGCAAGCTCGCTTTCGATACTACTGCTGTCTACACCGAGAAGGAGAACTACACTGGCACGGTGGACAATATCAAGGTGATCAACTACTCCGACGACGTGAAGTTCTATCTGGACTCCGCATGCACTGGCCGTTACTCTATCGACGAGACAACTGGCGTGATTACTTTGTTGACGCCGGTGGACTACGAGACTACTCCTATCGACACCATCAAGGTGACCGTCAAGGACACTGGCAACGTGGCTATCACTGGCTATCTGCCGATCTCTGTAATCGACGTAAACGAGAAGCCGATCCTTAACGATACCACGCTGACGTTCAGCGAGAATTCGCCAGTGCCCACTATCATCGGTACATTGAAATCTACCGACGAGGACACCAATCCGAGCTACAACAAGAACGTCTACTCCATCGTGGAAGGTTCCGACAAGTTCGTAATCGATCCGAACACTGGCCGTATCACTACGTCCAAGATCTTCGACTACGAGACCGATCCGACCGAGTACGTCCTCAAGGTATCAGTGACCGACAAGAATGTTCCGTCTCTCACCGATACGGCTGTAGTGACCATCAAGCTGTCCGATGTCGACGAGGCACCGGTAGTGACCAAGAAGACTTACACCATTCCGGAAAATACTGTTGATACCGTCGGTACTCTCGTTGCTACCGACCCAGAAGGAAAGAAGATTACATACACGATCAAGAACGACGTTCCGTTCACCATTGATTCCAACGGCGTCATTACCAACACACGTCCGTTCGACTACGAGACCGAGACGGACTTCGCCATCAAGGTGGATGTTTCCGACGGCAAGAACGTAGTCCCAGTCGACGTGAAGGTGACCGTCCTTGACGTGGACGAGCCGGTGCATGCGCACGACACTACATTCACTGTCGACGAGCGCACCACGGGCCCTATCGGTACTGTCAAAGGCGAGGATGAAGATGGACTGCCAGTTAGATATGTTGGTACAGATACTGTACATTATAGTGTCGATTCTATTACTGGTGCTGTGGAACTCGTAAAGCCGTTCGACTACGACGTCACCAAGGAAGATACCTTGCTCGTGGTCGTCAAGGACGTAAACGGAAATACGGACACCGCTACCGTGGTTATCAAGGTGAACAACGTGAACGATCCGCCGAAGCTGCAGCCGAACGACTCGCTGACCGTTCCGGAAAACTGCAAGAGCTGCATCGTGGGCATCATTACCGCAACCGATCCGGACAATGATCCGATCAAGTACGATGTCATCGAGAAGGGCTTCGAGATCGATTCCAACGGCGTTCTCAAGCTGACCGATCCGGTCGACTACGAGAAGACTCCGACTGTCAAGGTGACCGTTACAGCCACCGATCCGTCTGGTGCCGCAGACACGATGACCTACACCGTCAAGGTGACAGATATCAACGAGCCGGTACACACGAAGGACACCACTTGCTCCGTTGCCGAGAACGCCACTGGCAAGACTGGCTGCAAGGTTCCAGCTTGGGACGAGGACAATACCAAGCCCAAGTACATCGTGACCGACACGACTCGATTCGGTATCGACTCCACTGGCGAGATCATCGTCAAGCAGCCGTATGACTTCGAGGAAAAGACCAAGGACACCGTTACAGTCATAGTGACCGACGGCGAGTTCTATGATACCGCACAAGTGGTTATCAAGGTTATCAACGTGCCGGAAAAGGCCGAGATTACCGAGGTAGACCATGAGCCGAAGAAGGATACCATCAAGACCAACAATCCGGATCACATCATCGACTACCGCATCTGCGAGGACACCGACTGCGTAATCGACAGCCTCCAGGTGACTACCCACAAGGATACGGTTGTCAAGGTCTGCAATGCGAAGAAGACTTCTTGCGACCAGGTTGTCATCTTGTTCAACGACGCTCCGCCAGTTGTATCGCTCAAGAACGCCGACAACACGACTGGCCTCATCGACTACATCACGATCGAGGAACAGAAGGACGACCACATCTACGTGAACAAGAAGGACAATTCTCTACAAGTGACCGTCAAGGACACCGTCCACAAGACAGAGAAGCACTTCGATATCGGCGTGAAGCTCGATACGGTCTCCGTGAAGCCGTCGCACGTCAAGGACTACTCTTACCTTGTCGACGAGAAGAATGCCACCGTGACGCCCATTGGCGGCGGTCTGGCGGAAGTCTCTGAGACTATCAAGGTTGACGGTGTCGACGTGACAATTACAAAGGTCGTTACGCTCAAGACAATGGAACCAGTCGATACTACCCAGACGGTCACATACAAGACCACCGAGGGCGGCAAGGAAGTCACCGTGACCTACACGACCGACAACTTGACTGGACAGCGCATTTCCGACTACCACGTGTCCTACCAGATCGATTCTTGCACCACGGTCTCCTATGACCTTGACGACAAGAAGAATGTCGTGAAGAACAAGGAAGGGAACATCGGCTACAAGGTCAAGTACGACTACGTTGACGATTTCGGCAACAAGGCTTCTGCGGAAGTGGAAATCATCTTCGACGACATTCCGCCGAAGGTGGAAATCCTCGAACCGATCGCCATGACCAAGTTCAACACGAACGCAATCAAGGTCAAGTGGACGGTCAACGGAGAAGTCCAGGATACGTTGACTATGCAGCGTCTCGAAAAGGGCGTGAACTACGTCATCCGTCGTTACGTGGACAAGGCTGGCAACGTGGCCGCTGATACTGTCCCAGTTATCATGAACGAGGCGAAGGATATCGACATTTCGATTATCCATCCGGTCACCAAGGTAAAACAAGACAAGGTTGACGAATACTATGCCGACCATAAGTACGACCCCAAGAAGCCGTACAGCGTCCAGTTTACGCATCCGGACTCCAGCAAGCTACCGGAGACTATCGGCGTTGGCTTCAAGATTGACATCGTGCTTCCTAGCGTCTCTGCTACCGGCGGACTCGCCGATTTAAGCGATATAGTGAAGAACGGCCAGATTCCGGTCGACGACAAGGGCAACATCGTTGGTGCTTCCACCAAGGGAATTCCGGTTGAGAAGTATGTCGAGGAACACTGTACTGACGAGTTCCAGAAGGACTTCAAGAAGCACGGACTCAACATTCCTCTGTATGACGTGACCTACTATCTGCACCTCTGGGTGTTCACCACGCAAGCCAACTACGTGAACGACTTCAAGGTGGAATACACTCTGAACGACCAGGCAAAGGTTACCGACGCTGGAACCGTCCAGATGGTTCTCGACTGGCTGGCAGACCGTGACGGTAACGTGAAGGCGAAGAACCACAAGGCTCTTGGAACTTCCAGCTACATTGTACAATTATATAGTAAATCTGTTGCATTACATAGGTGTGATTATAAAACACAATATAAAGGCGATAAAACAATTAAAAAAGAAATGGATTTAACCGTGTTTGGTTATAAACGTCCAACTAAATAATTAGAACCCATATATGGCAAGTGATAAACTGGTGATATAATATCATCAGTTTTATGACATTAACGTATATTTGCGCGATATGTAACGAGTCGTATACTAGTAAGGGATTTGGTAAGCACATTGTGAAATCTCATAATATGTCTGCAGAAACATATTATGATATGCATATGAAAACTCTTACGGATGGTATATGTGCTGTATGCAATGCACCCACAAAGTTTAAATCAATAAAAGATGGATATCGTAAATTTTGTTCATCGGCATGTGTTAGCCGAGGATCAGTTGAAAATATTGCTAATACAAAGCAAATTCGCTATGGAAATGCTCATTATGTAAATCCACAAAAAGCGAAAGCCACTTGCTTGGCCAAATATGGTGTTGAACGTGCATCACAATTAGAGTCTGTTAAGAATAAAATGAAACATACAAATCTGCTACGTTATGGTGATGAATGTGCAGCCAAGTCTGATATTGCTAAGCAGCATTATAAAGATACTTGCCGACGTAAATATGGTGTTGATTCGCATAATCAATTGGATAGCGTAAAACAATTAAAAGAATTGTCTTACATTAATCGATATGGTGTATCTAATCCTAGCCAATCCGATGATATTATAGCTAAACGCATTAAGACAAGAATTCAACGATATGGAACATATTTGTCGGATGATATTTTACGTAAAATGCAAGCCACTTGTATGGCTAAATATGGGGTTGCGCATGCATTACAATCTCCAGAATTTCTAGAAAAATATAAGCAGACTTGTTTGACTAAATATGGAGTAGAAACTAACTTGCAATTAACTCATGAGATGGCACTTTATAAATATAATGGTGTTTTATTTGATAGTTCATGGGAAGTTGCATATTATATATGGTTGATGGATAATCAAATCCCATTTAGTTACCATCCTAGTCCAATCAAATATGAAATCGATGGAAAATCCCATTTTTATGTTCCTGATTTTATCGTAAATGGCGAATATGTTGAGATAAAAGGCCCTCATCTTATTAATAATATGTATGAATTAATAAATCCAATAACTAAACAAGTGTTGTATGAAAAAACACAATGTTTACGAGACCATAATGTTAAACTAATTACCGATTGTAAGGAATACATACAATATGTTAAACAACACTATGGAACTCGGTTTATTCAACAATGTAAATTAACAACGCATACATTTATCTAATAGTTATTATTTAATGCAAGCTGACAACAGCTTGCCTTTTTGCTATATTATGCTGTATGAAGCCGCATATATACAGTTCGCACGAGATATTCAACGCAGTCAATGTCGGCTGGGGTGTCGATGACCACTTGAGGGACTGCCAGTTCGTCAAGCTGTCGGAATACGACGAGAAGGTCGCTGAACTTACTGGCGACCAGAAGCTCAATTTCGAAATGTTCTTTGACGAGCGTGCGGATAACCAGTATTTGAGGCAACGTGTAGACCAGCTGGAACGTGAGAAAGCTGCACTGGAAGAACAGCTCACCAAGGCCATACAAGCTCAGGAATGCTGGATTCCGTGTTCGCTGCGTCTGCCTCCTCGTGGAGAGTCTGTTTTCGTCCGTGGTAGCCAAGGCGACGAGGTTCGCTTCCTGGACATGGTTGATGACACGGACGAGTATAGCGGCGCTCCCATCCATTACGACTGCTGGTTCAAGGAGTACGAGGTGGACGGCGATCCGTACTATTTCTTGGAATTTGACGAGGTGAAATACTGGATGCCGAAACCGAAGGATCCGGAAAATGATACGAAAGAGGACAATCATGTTTAGTAATTGGGATAGTGATTCTATCGGTTGCTTGGCGTACTTTATAGTATTAGTCATTGGCATAATCATTATCATCTTCATGCTGAAAGGACATGAAGAGAAAGGTACACTTTACTTGATCGGTAATGACGAGCCGATATGTACTGGGACGTTAAAGACGATTTACCATGGATACGGGAACGATACGTATAAGTTCACTTGCGACGATGGCCGAGTGATACAGGAAGTCACAAACTTTATCTTGAAGTAGGGGTCGGTATGCCTAGCGAAGAAACGAACGAACTGATCAGCGCACATGAAGCCGCCGACATAGCGTCCAAGACGAGTGTCGATTCGTTCATGGCGGACGTGAACCGAGCGATTCGGTATGCCTCTAAGCATGGCGAGTACAGTGTTGATCTTGATAACTATGGTACTGGCCATACACTAATTAAGACGAAACTGCTAGCGGATTCTATCGAGGTTTTGTTGAAGAGTGCTGGCTATCATACGAACATTGTCTTTAGTGACGATTTCGGCTGCTATCGCTTCTATATCGACTGGACTCCGCAAGAAACCGCATTGCCTGTATTCCCTACTGACGAGGAATGGGAAGAGGCTCGGAAAATCCATCCGGTAGGCCAGCAGAGTGAACCTTTCGCTGACTACGACCGAGAACGCTTCGTGCGAGAGCTCAAGGATGCTAACATGTTGCTGTCTGGCTGGCTTGACGAAGAAACCAAGCTACGTAACCAGATTGAACGACTGGAATTCAATCAAGACTGGCATAAGATCGGACTGTATAAGAAAGATGATGTGGTCGCCAAGCTGAACGACGGCAATCTGGTAATCGGTAAACTGGTCGATAACGGCAAGTTCTTGGTCGAGAAGGTCATTTTGGACAATATCACATGTCACCACATGGTACAGAATATCGAAATCGACGATATTGCCATGTGGAAGTATGCAAATTTACCGCCAGAGAAGTAGATATGCAAGGTGATACCTACTGTTATACAATCAAGCAAATCGACGACTATCTGGCGAAAACTGGATTATCTGGGTTTGCGCTAGATAACGAACGCCGTAGGCTTATAGACCGTCTGTCGGTTCGTCTTAGTGGTACGGTCGATCCAGAGTCCGACGTGTTCTCTGGACTTGACAAGGCTAGGTCGTTGATGAAAGACGGGTTCGCTCGGTATGAAAAGCTGATTGAGTTCATGAAGATTAGTCGTAACGGCGATTACGACGTGGATGAATACACGGTTGTCCACACTCCTAAATATATCAACGACGGCTTCTTGAAAATGGCTGCCTTTCTGTTCGACCGTGGCACCGAAATACATAATGCACAGTTCGTGTTCTGCGGCGAGTCCATAGAAATGACGTTCGACTCGATTCCTGGATTGAAGTTCGTCATCGAGATCTTCTACGATACGCCAGACTTGATGTATGTGGATGCCACTGTCGATACGACTACAAAGTATCACACTGAAAATCCAGACAAACCGAAGGTCTACGTGTGCGAGATGCCAGCATACGACGTAAATTCATTGACTCGCTATATCGACACGCATGTCAAGGACTGGAAGGAAAGATGATGCTCCTCGGATTATTGTGTCTGGTGGCTATAATACTAGAAATGGTGGTCATTTGGCCACCATTCGTTATAGTCTATGTTCTTTTATGTATAATCGGCATTGGCTGTTGCTGAACTATTCTGGCTCGTTCTCGCAAAGCGCGTTGCATTCTGGGCATTTTGCCTTGTAGTTGCCAGCTGGCATGCTTGCACAGTATTGCCGCGATATGGCGAACTCGCAACCGCACTGGCAAACGAAGTGAAGTTTCTTTCCGTGCTTGAGGATGACCATATCCGTATTGGCTAGCGGTGTCAGCTGGGCCAACCGCTTTTTGCATTCTGCCTCTTGGCGACGATACCGTTCCTCTGGGGACAGCTGGCCTTGCTTGTAGGATTTTGTTCCTGGGTCGCCTTCTTTTATTGCGCCAGCATTTAGTAGTTCTTTAGTGTCGCATGACGTTTGCGTGTCATTGAGAAATGTGACACCGTACCAGTCTCGGTCGGTAAGGTAATTTAGCGCCTTGATTGTGCTGACGTCGTGGATTTGATTCGAATGGGCTTTGAATACGCCGTCGGTGTGTATGAGTCGTTCGCGGTCGACTGCAACTGGAATTAGCATATGGCCTCCGTTATAATTTATCCGTGGTAAGGCGTTCGTCGGTTTCGCACTCAAAGACCTTCTTCTTGAAGGTCTCATTTGTATCCCAGGACATGTTGGATAGATGAAGCAGTTCTTTGCTGTCATATGAAGCTATCTGGAATGAGTCCAGGTGGTTGGGAAGTCCTTTCCTATCATTCATCTGGTCAGATTCCTTGGCGATAATGTAGGCTTCTTTTCTGTCGGCATATGAGTAGTTGCCGTCATCGTCCTTGACGACGAATCCGTACCAGGTAGGCTGGTTATTGGATTTCCATTCACAACGCTCACGGTCTGCTTCGAGCTCGAAGAAGGCTATGCCGTGGTCAGTACCTACCGCCCAAGGCAATTCGAAGTTTGGTGCATAGCCAACAAAAGCAGCTACGACACTCTTCATTCGGACACCTCGATGAACTTCTCGGCTCGGCAGATAATGTCTTGACGGCTGTATTTGATGGCGGACTTGGTCGACGAAATGTCGGTCTCGAATAGGCAGATATACGCAGTTACCGGAAGGTCTTTGAGCTTTGCGCCTTCCTTGGTCATCAATTCATTTTCCGTGGTCGTATATGTTGTTCGGACTTCATTGATGAACTTATCCAGTTGTTCCTGGTTATGTTCCGGCATACCTTTGATATAGGTGTCGGTGTATGTCACTTGGATAACATGGACGCAGTTATGCGTTTTTTCAAGTAGGCGTACGGTATCGTCGCTGATGTCGGTGAATATTTCACAGTGGCATGCCTTGAACATGGTCATCGCCGTGTGAATAGAGGTACATTGACGTGGATCTAAGTTAATGTGGTGCCAAATGAGCATGCTTAACCCGCATTGAATGATGAACAGATTACTTTCGCCTTGGTGTCACGGTACATTTCGCCGGAGTAAATTCCGATCTCGGTGATGGATTCTACTCGCTGGTTCTCGTGGATATTAAAGCTTTGCTCAAAGATCACGTCCGGGTCGTCATGCCAGCGATACCTATTGAACTTGTCCTTGCACAACTCTTCCAATGTTGCCTTGTCTACGCACGCGATAACTGCGGAGTCGTAGCTGTCGTAGCCGTCGTAGGATAGCTTCACCATGTACAAGCGGAACTCTCCTTGCTCGATAAGGTTTTGGCGGCGCTGCTCGATCAGTTTCTCGACCTTCATGTCAAAGTCGTCTACGTCGATGCAAGTGTACATCTGCCAAGGCATGTCACTCAATACCTTATGGCCACTATTGTCCTTGATCCAGCTGGATACACGGAGGAGCCCATTCTGGTTCTTGAAGTGCTGGATCATGCCGACACAGACGTCGGAACCCTCGATGTAGAACTTCACACCACAGTCAGCATAGGCCGTGTAGTCGATTTCGTTGTTCGGAACTCCCTTGATGGATACCCACGTCTCGAATTTCGGTACGAGGTGGTGTTTCTGTATGATGGGTTCGAGACCCAGGTTTTTGATTTCTTGCGCTATGATTTCATCTGCTATCATGTGAATAAATATAGCAATTTGTCCATGCCGTGTCTATTTGACTACATTGGCGTATTTTGCTATATTGGAAACCATGAGCCCGCTAAGTGGAAAAGTAATGTGCAGCGATGACGACGATGACGTCGTCGATCGATATTTTGAACGCAGACGCCTTTTGCGTTGGCGTGAATTTGACGGTAGATTCTGGGCTGACAGATACCCCATAAATTGTACGGTCAATGAAGGCCGTGATGGAGCGAATATGTCCAAGATAGAATCCGAAGTGCTCCCTTGGGAGATTATCCGTGAACGAATCTACGGTTCGCTTGAAATATGTCTACGATAGGAAGGATGTATGATTACACAGCAATACTTTGAGAAATATTGTCTCAAACTGTTTAATAACGACTGCGAGATTAAGACAGAAACTTGCAGTTCGATGGAAATTCACGTCAAATGCTTTTACCATGACAGACTGGTTGCAAAGCTGCATGTCCGTAAGAACTTGACTACGGAAGCTACCGTGTATTCGCCAGAGATGAACGGCTACGATACGTCGTACAAGTGGCGTTTCCGCCATCTGTTGAAGAAGCATACGTATTCTGACCGGAACAAGGCGACTGTCATCAAGTTCATTACAAAGCTGGTAAACTCGTATTTCTATAAGCACCCGGACGATATCTGGGATATTATCGACAAGATTACCGACGACGTGTTCACTTGTGACGTGAGAGATATCGCCGAAAAGCTGATGGACAAGGCCGACATGGCACAGTATGGCGATATCAAGTGGCGATACAATACCCATATATTGACGAAGGACGTCTTGAATAAGGAATCCGATGAAGAGTTTGAAAACTTCTGCATTGAGAAAGCTGATGAACTTACAAAGGGATAGTCATGCTGAAACTGATGATTAACGGACATAAGGTAAACCGCCAGTTCAAGCGTGAGTGGACACGGCACCAGTTGACTAATAAGTGGACTGTGGAGGACTGGCTTTACCGCCTTCAGCTGATTCAGTACAAGCTTACCGAGAAAAAACGTATTGAATACTGCGGTGAGAATGCAACCGAAGTAACCTTCCACGAATTTCGTTATCATGGTTTCTTGATTGCGGAACTCGCCACATGGGGCGACAAGAACGTGATGCTGACAAAGTTGAATCGCATACGTGGAACGTTCCGTGGATTCGATCCGACCAAAAACGACAAGGTGTGTACCGGCATAACGAGTCAGCAGATTTTCGATATGTACTACTGGTTCGGAATGGAACTCGTGTTGGGACATAAGGAAAATCACTGCTATCCGGAACACTGGAAGAAGGGTAACCTGGGATGGTTACTTCGCAGAACAAACGAGGCGGTAGACAGATTCATCAAGACGGTACACCAGTCGATGATGATTGCCCAGTTTCATGACTTCGACGTACACAAGCACGCATACAGCGGAGAACTGTACTGGAGTGGCTGGAAGATCCTCCGTGATGCGCTCAAGCGCCCGGTATGGGCTAACCACTTGATCCGTCGGCTATCTGATACCAACTTGAAGGACAATTTCTTCAAGCACTACCATGCGTGGCATGACCGATACAAATTTGACGCTTCTATGAAGTTCGACGGGGACAAGGATTTCGACGCCATCGTCAAGATGGACGAGGCTGCAGTTCCGTTCATCTACGACATCATCAAGAAGGAGCCGGATCCTATCGTGAGGGTTCTCGACACGATATACAAGAGTACGGTCAAGTATGACGGGTATGTGCCTTTGAAGGACGTATGTTCAGCATGGATGCATCTGTTGCCAATGTGCAGCAATGTCATTAAAAAAGAAAAGCCAGCTTGATGCTGGCTTTTTTATTTTGCTGTGTAAGGAGTAAGGCCCTTGATGTGCTTGAATGCGTATTCGGCGACATTTGCCAGCTTGATATTCGATACATCAAGCTCATGCAGAGTCTGGCATGGTTGCTTCATTTCGCAAGTATCCGGGTCAAACACGGTAGAATCGTCGTTTTTGGTAGTCCAGGTCAATTTGCCGTCCATAAAATGAACGTGGTCAATCCCGTCTTTCTTGGCGATGATTAATTTGTTATTTACTACGTGTTGAATTACGTTGTTCAGTACAAACCCACACTGCATGTATGGATATATGGAATCTTTATCTTCTAGAAGGTAACTGAGGCTTGACCGAATTTCTTTTACGGTAAATACGCCCGGACATGACGATATTATGACAGACGCAACAAGTTCGTCAATTATATCGGCATTTACTGTGCGGTCTTTGATCCACAGAGCTTCCCAACCGAGCCGATTGATTGCATTACGGTATTCGTCCCTGCCGTCACAATAATTTTCTCCAATCGGATTGTCCTTTGTTTTCGGTACGGTAGGTTCGTTGGTGATAAGGAATTCCGGACGGATCTGTAGCCTAGCGCAGTCGATTTCCCAGAAATCATGCATTGAACCAGAGTATGCAAGCCCAGTATAATTAGATTCGAGTAGGCAATGGATGACTGAGGTGTTGTTGTCTTTTTCACGCTGTAGATGTAGATAGTAAGGAGTTCCATGAACTGGTTGAAGACGGTCGATTGTCTTGAGAATATCGTATTTACCAGCACGAAGATATACGTGGAACGGGTAGAATGATGAGTTTTCTTGGTTTGTATATACCAAGTCTTTGCCAGTCCACTGTTTGATGAGTTTCCCCACTCGTTCTACGAAAGGGAATGTAGTCACGATGAGTTGAAGCTCCCTCAAAGCCTTGAGTATCTCGAACTTCTTCTCGAATGACTGGTATTCGGGTTCTTTCGTCTTGGCGAGGATGGCTCTCAGTTCGGCGACCCGGTTCTTGTCGTATGCCTCCGGGGCCTTCATGGTCATGATTTCCTTGTCAATGTATTTTCTGACGATGGATATATGGTCGTCGTACAGAGCTTTCTTTGCCTTGTACAGATCCATTTGAACCGTGTCGTACTCTTTCTGTGCCATGTCAAGCACGTCCTTCTTGGACTTCAACGTAAAGTCTGCCGCCTTGATGTCAGGCCGATGTGATTGAGATGCGTATTCTAGTGCATTTTCCAGATAACTCATTATGTCTCCTTGGCTTGAGGCGGCGGATTTCGTTCCTCGTCCGGAAGCAATGCGAGGTACTTGTCCTCGTAGTAACGTTTCCAGTAGTTGGCTTTCGCAAGCTCTTCCCGCAACGGACAGTCCATGTTGAGATCGAACTGGAATGTTCCATCTTCGTGACTTGCCATCATCGCCTTGACGAATCCAGCTTGGTACAGTTTCTGGTATTCGGTATCCAAGCACCGTTCTACATTCTTCTTGAACTTGCGGAGCTGGTCGATTTCTTTCAGAAGTTCTGCCTGATCCGGCTTGTGCGATTCGCCACTGACATGAACTGTCTCTATATGGACTTTTCCTAGCCATTGTTGGTACAGTGTGTTGACGTATTTCTTGTACTGGCTGTTGAGTTTTCCGAAAGATTCGTCCGTCCAGTCACAAAACTGAGGATATGCGGCCATCGGAATGGCTTCCGACGCAAGTCGTGGTTCTCCGTTGGGTGTTGTGGTGTCTGGAACTGTACCGACAACGTGTGCGTGACCCCATTCGCTTTTGTGCGGATAAAGTTTGATAGCTTCATCTGGTGTATAGGCATCGACGAGAATCGGATCAACCATGTCCGGAATTTCTTCCTCATATGGGGGAAAGTATCCCCAGATTACTAGATAATGGGTCTTGGACATTGATTACCTCGTGTCAATAGGTGGTTTGCCAATAATATAGCAATTAATTGACATAGTGTCATCAGATTGCTATATTATCGGCATGCAAAAGCTCGAAATTAAGCTATTTTCCGACTCAAACCTGACAGCACTGGAGAGCTCGGTCAACCGGTTCTTGGAGACGCTGGACAAGGACGACGTGGTTTCCGTAGTGGTCAACAGCAGCGACCATTGCCTAAAGGGCACCTATCTGCGAGCAAGCGACTACTGTACGGTCTATACGGCTACGATTACTTACAGATATAACTATACCGACCGACAGATCACATATGAGCTTAACTTGCTGGACAAGCAGATATACGAGCTGATTAACAACGTCGACCAATACGACGTCAACACAATCTATCTGGGCAAGTATGAACGTACTCTTCCGGTCAATCGTATTTGGGGAATGTCCGTAAATGACGTTCTGGCCAAAGTCAAGGAGTCCAAGGAATACAAGAAGCTTGAGCAAGAGATCGTAGACAAGTGGTGGGCTAAAGATACTGAATGGAAATCTGAACTGGGGATTGAATGATGACGTTTGAACAATTCAAGACATGCGTTCGTGCTTACTTTCCTAAAGTCCGCTTTTATGACAAGCTGGTGTACTTGTTTCCGAACGACCTGACCAGGTGCCTCTGCAATAGCGCCGCCCTCATGCAGCTTTGCAAGGAATTCAAGCTTCCGTATGCTCGCATATTGATTAGGAATTTCTGGAAAGCCGATAACTTGGTTATCGGGTTCAATGATTATCCTAGCATAGACAAAGGATATGCGGACTACAGCTATTCGTTCAGTGGCGAACCTTATTCGATGTATGATGACACCGAGTTACTTCGTCTTTTGAAGCTTGCTCACGACTCGAACTGCTTCCACTACAACAAGGTGAAGTAATGAAATACGTGGGTATTACAGAGACTTATGACCCGTGCTTCGTTCCGGACTGGGAGACCAGACTCCTCGAAGCCAACGTCGTCATATCCAAGGAGCTGTCCGACGAGATGGTCGAGAAGCTTCTTATCGTGCAAGACAGAGTGATCTTCCATCATACCGTGACTGGTCAGGGCGGTACTGACTTGGAACCTCGTGTCCAGACGCCAGAACACGAGTTCGAGCAGTTTGTGAAACTGGTCGACCGTGGGTTCGACACTACTCACTATGTCCTCCGACTGGATCCGATTGTTCTGTTGAACAAGGAATGCCAGGACAACATATACAAGGTTCTTGATATGTGGAGCGGCTACGCAAAGGAACATGGGATTGTGTTCCGATGCCGAGTATCGGTAGTCGACTTGTATCCTCATGCGGTGCTTCGCATGAGGAACAAGGGCGTTCCCATTCTGTGGAAGACCTTCAAGGCTCCCAAGTCCGTGTTCCGCCGTACAGAGGAAATCCTCGGCAAGTATACTGAGTGGTTCCACTTCGAAAGCTGTGCTGAGACCGAATTGACGGCAGACTTCATCGACAAGCTGGGCTGCGTGAGCTACAAGGACTTGATTCTTCTGCACGTCAACGGCGACTCGTACGGTCAGCCGGTAAACAAGCAGCGTGACGACTGCATGTGCCTGGCGAAGCGCCAGATCCTCGGCACGATCCCAAGACGCTGCCCACATGGATGCCTTTACTGCTTCTGGCAAGACTAGAGAGGATTTATGGTTCTATATTATCTCGAAAATCAAAAGGATACACAGCTCCCTTTGTATTACAGAACTGGCGGTGACTGTGGTGGAGAACATTACGACGGCACCAATGAGCTGACCGAGGCTAGATTTTTTCTTGACAAGAAAACTGCCGAATCACATATTGCTAATGCAAATAACTGGTGGACGAAGTATGATTTCAAGGTGAAATCAATCACCGCTGATGAATTAATGGAGATGGTCGCTGCCAAGAAACCTAGCGTCACGTCGTTTGCCATTGAAGACTGGAGTAACTGATGGCGTACCAGACAGTCTATAAGGTATACAAGGACTATCATTGCAGACTAGGTGTCCATAGGCACCTAGTCGGCTATTTCAAGTCCGAATCGCTTGCTTGCAAGGAAATCAACTATCTACGTTGCCACGAGCTTGAAATCGGTCACCATGTAGAGTTCCGTGTAGAAACTGAACCGGCTACTCTGTATCCGGACTTGGTCGCATTGTGGGAGAAGCAAGACCGAGAGGAAGAACTCGAACGTCAGCGCATGCTGGCACCTATTCCGTTGCCCAGAATACGTAAGAGATGGCCAGCTCTATTTGCTGATTTGAAGATGGACGAGGAACTCGAAACTTTCCATCAAAAAACGGCGAACAACATGATGTCGTTCGTCCGTTCTTTATCCAGGAAACACCGTCGCCGTAGCTAGAAGGCGCAGAGCAGAATGAGGAGTGCACCAAAGGCTACATGCACTTCCTCATCTGACGCTCTGTAGTCCTTATTTGCTATCATATAGGAATGTACCATCAAGCATCCGAATGAAATCAGTAGGAACCACTGTGTTAGTTCCACCGAACCGACGGAAAACATCTTGACCAGTACGGCCTTGACGATGCCAGCAAGGAATAGACCCCAGCCGAGAATAAGTGAAAGTGAACCGATAATTCTTTTCATTACGACTCCTTGATATATTCTTCGAGTTCTTTGACGTCCTTGTTGCCCTTGGCGTCCTTGCCCAATAACGTCATTGTATGCAAGGCCATATTCTTGGCGAATTCTTTCGACACGCCATACCAGCTGTTCAAGTTTTCTACCATCCTGTCGAATTCCCTACGGCAGTCGCTCGCCCACTTGCCGTCTTCGATAATCGGCTTCCAGATCTTGTAGTACATGTCAAGCTTTTGGCGACTGGAATTGCCTTGTCCGATAATGAAGCCTTCCTTGAGCAACTTGCCCTTGTATATATCTTTAAAGTCGTTTCCGTCCCACAGCGGAATGACGACAGAGTAGTGAGGCTTACCCTTGCTGTCATAGGCAAGTCCGTTGACTTCGGCGAAGCGTACAGAACCCGGAGACAGCGAAATGCCAGAGAGTTCGTCGTCGACTTCTTTCAATCCGCCATGGTCGAAGTTGAACCGCAAGTAGAAGTTCTCTCCCCATCCGTCGGAAATCTGTCCATCCAGGTCTTCCTTCAGACCGTTCAGATATCCCTCGATCGACGTCGAGTTCATCAACGAATTAGGTTTGCCGCTGCAGAGTACCTCGTCGATCGTGGTCATGAAGCAGACATACAGCTTTCCGTCACGTACGGTAACGTGCTGCGTCATGTCGATGACGTGCGCTTGCAAGTCTTTAGGCAAGTGGTGGAGACATTGAGCTAGTGACAGCTCCGTGTCGAACTGGAAGATCGCCAGCTTTGTCTCGATTAGGTCGACGAGCTGGAGTTTCTGTTCTGCGGTAAGTTCTACCGGATAGCCGTCATCGTCCTCGATGTAAAACGGCGCTAAGAATCTGATCTGTGTATGGAACATCGTTAACCTCTGTTCCCAATATAGCAAAGAAATTGACTTTTGGAAATGCATTTGCTATATTTAGGATATGAAATTTGTACTTAAATACATCTGGGGACTAATCATTTCCGTACTGTCGCTGACGGTCGTGCTGCTGTACGGACTGTCATGGCTATGCCTTATGGCTGTAATGGTAGTCGCTGTGTCTGTCGAGTGTATTGTCGAGCTGTCTAAGTGGACTATTCTCCGTATATATGAGTACTTGGGCCCGAAGTGCAGTCCCGGCGAGGACTTGCGCAACCCGGTTTCCAAGTTCACCAAGTGGTTCCTCACGAAGGTCAAGGTATAATGGAAACTGCTGGCTATATATTGATAGGAATGGCATTCCTGGTAGGGATTATACCGATTACTACTGCCGTGGTGATGAATTCGACGTGGTTCCGCCGTAGGATAATGAGTCACTACAGGAAAGACTTGCCGAGCATGCATACGTACCAGGTGACCGAGTCGGACGACTTGTTCGGGCCTCCTTACTTTTCGAGGGAGCATTACTGCAAGGCGTATAACGCCAAGCATGCAGCAGACCGATATTTCAGCTGGTATCACCGATATTACAAGGAGATGAGCGACCACAAGTCGTCTGCAAGGAAAGAAACAGCTCGGTGCTGGGGCGATCTGCAGATCGTTGATACGGTAACCGGAAAGACTACTTATTTGGGGTGAAAATAATGGATGAAGTAATCGGACGTAGAATCGACAACGTGACAATCGCCATGGTCGAGACCTTGTTGAAGGAGTACAAGGCCATCGAGGACAAGTACGACAAATTGAAAAACGACTCGCTTACTAAAGCTAGACATACGTTGCTGAAGACCCTTTTAACAATTCCCAGTGAACAGCGTACGGCTGCCGAGTCGGAAATGTTTTTGCGGCTTATCAATTCGAATATATCCGAAATTGGTACAAAGGAAGACAAGGACGCCGAGCTGGATACCGTCGCCATAAAGATTGTACAGCTAATCTCCGATGCAGTCAAGGGCAAATTCATCATGCCACTAGACCGTCATAATGAGTATTTGTACGTGAAGGAAGTGACTCTGCATGGCACCGTACCTAACTATACTGTCTGGCTGTCTGGCGTTATGCTAAGAACGTCTGGGGTCATTAATCAAGACGGCGTTGTCGTGTCTAATTTGCATAATAAGCACCAGCAGCTCACCTTGATCCAGATTGTCGATATGGAAACGATCCAGAAGGATTTCAAGGACTACTGCAAGAAAATCATGTCGAACGTAGACTTGTTCAAGGTCATGTGCGCTAACCCGATGGAGTAATTATGATAGGTATTAACGGCAAAGGAATTGAAGGAAGCTCTTAAGGACGTGCCAGACGATTATGTTGTTCGTCTTGATGCTCCTACGGGTGCAGTCGGCATACCGTGCGGTAACGACCGTGTCGGCCCGTTGATAGACGAGTGTCATTACCGTCTTAACGAAAGGGATTCCGAGGTAAAGTCGGTCGATATTGACACGGAGTTCAAGGAAGTCATATTGAACTTGTATATCTCGCTGGAGGAGTCCGATGATTAACCCAGAATCATGGAATGAGTTGAATTCGCTGCGAGGCGAATATTTCACAACGAAGGGTACGTATAAAGAAAAGCTAGACGCCGTTGCGGCTAAATATAATGAATTTCCGATTGTAAACGAATCATAAATAGAAAAGGCGACCGAAAGGCCGCCTTTATTGTATTCTGGTATTGAAACTTACTTGCCGTAACCTTCCGGCATCGGCTGTTCTTCGATGATTACCGTCATAGGCTTGTTCATCGCACGTACTCGCTCGATATTGCACTTCACGCCGTACGAATAGCCGTTCCAGAAGGCGATGGCCTCGTCGCACTCGTTGCACATGGCCTTGTCCTTCACTTGGTAGAAGTCCTCGCCAGTCTTGCCTTGCGATTCAGCCCACATGGACTTGACGTTGGGGAACTCGCACTTGCGTGGCTTCTCGGTGGAACAGTAGACCATCACGTCGGAGAATCCGTGCTGCTTGAGGTACTTCTGCGCTAAGTGGTCAATACCGAAGCAGTCACCCACTATCACTCGGACGTCCCTCTGCATGAGGTCGTCGAGACACTTCTTCATTTCGTCGTTGAGCTTCTTGATGCGTGACGAACCGGAAATGAACACGGTCGTCTTGTGCGGGGCCAAGCTAATCATTGTCTTTCTTCCATTCCTTCTCGTCTGCGAAGTACGGTGCCATCTGCTGGACTGCGTAGCACAGCGGACGGTCGTTCTCTGACTGCTTCTCGGAGCACAGCTTGTAGTATTCCGGATCGTAGCGTCGTGCTTGCTTGTGGAACTTGAGATAGAACAGCTCCACGAGGATCTTGTAGGCGTGCATGCCACGTTCGCCCTGGTGCTTCTTTACGCCGAGCTGGTAGTTGATGCACTTGCTGAACTTCTTGGGGTCGACGGACTTGATATATGCTGCGCACTCCATGTAACGCTGTGCAGCCATCAGCATGCCCATCTTGTTGATCGGTTCCATGTCCGGCTTGAAAAGGAATGAGAAGAGTCCCATTGTCTACCTCTTGGTTAAGTGTTTTCCAGAATATAGCAATTAGGATGACAGATTGTCAACGGTTTGCTATATTATGGGCATGTCTGAAGAAACTTTCGCACTAATTCTGATCGGAATTATCACACTGGGCGCATTGCTAGTCATTCTAGGCAAGGTACTGTTTGACTGGTATATGGAACGGCGAGAACAGAACACGCATATCAAGAACATGTGCTGGCCTTACCGTATCGTCCGTCTGGGTGACGGCACGTACGGACTGCAGCACTATTCGGTTCCGCTAAAGAACTCGAAGTGTGCCTACTGGTACACGATGCAGAAGTACAAATGGCTGCCGGACGCACAGAAGGCCATGAGCGAGCGAATGGCGACAGTGATTGCCGACCGTTCAAGGGTCATCGCCAAGGAGGAACGTGAGAGGATGGCGGAAGAGGCCAACCGAGTTGCATCTGTGCTGGATTATCAGCCGAGCTATACAGAGATCATTGAAGAGACATCAACTATCGACTGTCCGAAGATCGACAAGGTAACTATAGACCGAGTATGCAGTCCGGCATTCATGACCAGACCGGACGTGTGCTCCAAGGAAGGAATGATCTAAAGGAGAAAGATTATGGTTAAAGAACCTAAAGAACTGTCAAAGGATTGCCCTATCCAGAAGCATACATGGGAAGCATTCCGTGATACTGGACTGTTCCGCTTCGTCAACGCATTCCTACACATCTTCGGATGGGTGATTGTCATGGAAATGGAAGACGGCAAGGTGAAGAACGTATACCCGGCCAAGACCATCTGGCGAGGTTTCCCAACAGAGTCCATGTCGGAATCCTACAAGAAGGTTGCTGAGCTCATGCATCGTGACCACGAGGAAATCCTCAAGTTCGCCAAGGAAGAGTGATGAGCTTTCTAGCAGAACTCAAGAGCCTACCGAATCCGGAGCATTACCGTCCGGGAAGAGCCATCCGCTGTGTCGAAGAGTTAAAGAAGGCGTTGGACGATGGGTACTATCTTTACTGGATAGATACCGAAGGAAATGACTATCTACGCCAGTGCGACTATGTCGGCACTTTTGGCCACACCAAGGCAGATGACGCCAAGCTGCACGAGATCGAGGAACATATCGCTCGTGTCAGCAAGCTGTACGAAATGCACACCCAAGTAGCGAATACGAGGATTAACTTATGATTAACGCCAAGACACTCCGTAACACGTATTTTCCAAAAGATGATACTGCGTTCGTTAACACGATGAAACAGCTTGAACAGCAGATTATCGCAGCTGCCAAGGCGAAGAAAGAATCCGTTATCGTAAAGGTTCCTCGTAATCTTAAAGACCGTATCAAGGCTGCCCTTGAAGACGAAGACTATACGGTCAGTTCATCAGCGGTAGGTCGATGCGAAGAGTCCATGGATAGTGACGAATATAGCCACATCACGATATTCTGGCCGGAAGACCTGGTATTTTGGGAGGAACTGCATTGACACAAGAAGAACGCTACCACATGCTGGAAGACTCGTTCGTCGCCAGCCTCAATAGAGACTGGAGAGGAGAGAAACCAGTCGAGGAAGATTTTCGAAAGGTCTTCGATCTTATGGCTCCGAAGCTGTCCGAGATCGAGTTCGTAGACTGTTTAGTAGTCGTCTCGGTTGTGCGGCAGTGGCTGGACTTCAACTTGTTTTGCCCAGATGAGTTGAATATCACCGCATGCCGTGTTGTCGATCAAGAGGACGACTCCGTTATGTACAGCGTGTCGCACCATAAGACAACGCTGATTATTCATCATAATCAGACGGTAGATAGCCTAGTGGATGCCGCTAACGAGGCCATCAAGATGGTTTCCGGAGAAAAAGTTACTGAAACCAAAGGAGAATGATTATGGAACAGAAATATGATTACTCGGCTGTGATAACTGCATACAAGGCGGAAATTCCTCGGCTCAACGAATTGATCAAGCCGTATGGTCTTGAGGCGTCTGAATGCGGTGTGTATTTTCACCCTGGCGATGACAAGGTCACGATACCCATATATGACAAAATCGTACATAATGGTATACTTTATATGAGGCTTTCTCCAGTGCCGATGTCCGCAGAGAAGATTTTCGAGGACAGCGTTATTGTCAATGCCATCCAGCAATACAAGGACAATGCGGCTTATATCGAGAAGTTCCAAGCGGAAACCGGAATCATTGTCAAGCATAAGCCGAGCGTGACCATGTACACGCAAGATCGGTACGACAATCTGTGGTACGACGAACGCGCCGCAGGGTTGATCAAGATCGACATCACAATGGCAGACCTTGCCAAGTACCTCGACCAGCTGAAGGACAGACCGGAGTTCAAGACCTACAAGCACTACATCCTCGACATCATCCGCCGTGCGTATTCTGGCCGAAGTGGCGCACCGTCTCCGACTACGGTAATCTTGGTCGCTCCGTTCGACAAGTTCGTCGAACGCTGCTACAACAAGAAGCTGGAACAGAAGTACAACGATTTAGCCGTAGACTTGATCCAAGAGGCCCTTGGATCCAAGCACAAGGGAAAATAGCATGTGCCAACCTAACGGCGATAATATTGGACTTCAACTTACTAAGAACGAAGTCATTGCATTGAGTGTCTATTTCATCGACAAGGATAACGATATCGAAGGCTACGATATCGATGAATTGGTCGAGCGGATCAAAGGTCTTGCAGATAAATATAAAGGACAATGATTATGGACGTAGGATCCCAGAACTCATATCCGTCTTGCTCGTTGAGCAATTTCGCCGCACACGAGTTCGTAATCGACGGAGTCAAGTGTGCCTCTATGGAAGGCTTCTTGCAGTCGCTGAAGTTCTGCCGCATAAAAAGTAAATAAAAGTATAGACGGAAATGTCTATGTCTTAAATACAGTTTATGGTTGCGTTAGCAACTTGGTTCCATAGACGATTGAATAAATCGTCCACCATAGCCATCCGACCATCTCTGGTAAGTAGGCGATGAGCATCATCCTCGGTAGTTTCACCAGTTCCCAAAAGGGAAGAGGCCAGAGCTACCAAGTCCGCTGGCGTGAATTTCCGACGGGCAATGTCGGTATTGAAACGGTTAAATAGTTCAAGGAACAAGGCTTCCGCGAGGATGTTTATTGCGGCGTTGGTATCCCTATCGATAACCAGTCCACATTCCTCGCATATATACTCTCGTTCAGACAATGAAAGTTTTTCTTTCACATGTCCACACTCGGAACATTTCTTGCTGGACGGGAAGAACCTTCCGACTTTGATAAGAAATGTTCCGTACTTGGCACTCTTGTATTCTAGGAACCGACGGATCATGCCGAATCCGCAGTCAGATATTGCTGAAGCCAACTTGTGGTTGGACATCATTCCCTTTACATTCAAGTCCTCTATGGCGACAACCATATTGTGCTTGACTATCTCTGTAGTAGCCTTATGTATCAAGTCCTTTCTGAAGTTCTTTATATAGGCATTTTTCTTGTCAAAAGTCTTCTTGATGTCCTTGTAGTGAACGGAATTATACTGTCTCCGAGACATCATCCTCTGATATCGTTTAAGTCTTTTCGCATGCTGGCGTAGAAGCTTCTCGTTAGCTACTTGTTTACCAGTCGATAGCTGCATCAACGTCTTGATGCCCATATCGATGCCGACAAGACCATTTTCCGAGGTTCCATATTCTACATTGATGTCGTTATACGTATACGAAATGGATATATACCAGCAATCATTACTTCCCTTGGATACTACAAAATTATTGATTTTCCCACACAAGCATTCTTGTTTGACTGGTTCAGCCAATCTAACTGGCATAGGTATCTTCGGTAGCTTGATATGATTCGCATTAAGTAACTTAGCATGATCATTTTCGATGTAAAACGAACGCTTCGACTTGTATTTCTTTTTCTTAGGAAATCCGAACTGGTCGGGATTCTCATAATGCCGCTTTTTAGCGAGAGCAAAATTCTTGATTGCTTGATCCATAGAGCCTTTGGGACTCTCGTACATCCAGTCAGTCTTTTGTTCGTTGAACTCCTTGCGGAGTTCCGCGCACGTCACCGATTTCTGGCCAGCAGCCTTCTTGGCGAACCAGGTATCCCTAGCCCAGTTGTATGCGTAGCGAGCACAACCGCATGCGCAGTTCAACGCGCTTGCCGTCTTGCTATCGACTATCAACATTATCTTCTGGGCTGTACTTATCATACACAAGAAATGCTCCGGTAACGCCTATTGTGGTATTTAACGTCACCGGAGCACCGAAAACTCTGCCATTAGAACAAGAAATACCACTAACTTATTCTATCATAAAGTTTATATCATTCGTATCTTAAATGACGGATTTGGTCATGAAAAATAATATAATTTTTTGTTTACTATTCAATATATTCATATATTGTTTCGGCTACTAGATACTAGCTTCCCTTATCGGCATAGCCGTCAAACGCGCCAGAAAAGGAAAGACCGCAAAGGCCGTCAAGCGCCTCTAGTGAACGTAGTAGTCGTCGTCATGATCTGTGATGGCGTCGAACAGCCACGACAGAATACCTATCCCTAGTATCAATAGTAGGACAAATACTGCGGCGACAGCACCGGGAGCCATTAGACCACTAACGAAGGCGTTACCGTTGCATCCAGCATTCTGTGCGGCAAATAAGGTAACAGCTGTATTAATTTCGTTTCCCATACTAAAACTCGTTTATCCAAAATTTAGTTCAATATGTTATGAAAAAGCAGTGACCGTGGTCACTGCTTGTTCTGTATCACATTTCATGACGAAACTTGATCGTGTGCGCCAGTATCGAGTTGTCTTTCTCACGAGATTTATCCAATAAATACGAACAAGTTTTTCTGACGATCGTGTTGAATATGCCAAGCAGTTGTTCCTTGACTGATTCATCGCCCATCATCTGTTCCCAGTCCGTCATCTGGAACACGTTGAACACGACCTTCACGGCGGTTTCCTTGCCCAGAACCTTTTCGATCTTGTCGAATACGTGACCGTCATTCAAGAAGGCGAAATCCACATATTCGGACTTTGGGTCGCCGTTGGCATCGATAGCATAGCCGTCCTCCATGAAGTCATTATAGTCGAAGTGCAGCGTGTATCCGTGGCTGTTGGCTATGCCGTTGCCTTCATTGTCATGAATGACCGTGCTGATAGAATGAACGCAGCCGTTCCTTGTGACGATGATTGCTTGATAGTTGGATTGCTGTAGTTCCATTTTATTCCTCTTGCTGGAGTATGACGTACCTGATTGTCGACGACATGTCCACATTGTGTCGTTCTTCCAATCTCTTATCGTATAGGTTTCTGGCTTCCTCATAGGTGGCGAATGTGATCTGGCCCAATCCGTTCTTGACGTATCGCCAAGCTAGACCGTCGCTGTAATGGTCGCCGTACGACCACTTCTGGACACGATAGTATCCGTCAGCCATCTGTACAATACGAAGAGTACCAATTTCGTGGTGCTCAATGTGGAAAAGGTCGAGAATTTTGCTCCAAAGTTTTTTCATGTAAAAAAATATAGCAAACGATTGACAAGATGTCAATTAAATGCTATATTCAGTTGCCTGGACACGCACCGCATAACCGAGGACAGCGTCATGGTGAAGTTTGGAAAAGTGCCCTTTGCCGACTTGGTTAAATATCAAGGTAATTCAGCCAGTCTATTCGCTTGGCGAATTGGCGCAAACACGAAGTTTAACAATAACCAGCTCATGCTGCTAGAGGACTTCGGTCTGAAACGTGCGCCGCAGAGCTGGTGCTACACAAGGAGCTGATTATGTTCATATTGAAAATCCCAGAGAACAAGGTCTGTCTACGGCATGACTGGATGCTAACCAATTCGGATATTACGTATGTGAATTTTACCGAATCGTGCTATGTAAGTCATACGCCTGGGAACTCTGACGAGCTAGATGCTTTGGCAGACAACGGATTCGTTCCAGTAGATTACGCTATTGCCGACATCATTATGAGGCTCAATTCAATTTCTGGTTGCGAAACGGTAGCATGCTGTTCTGGCCATCCCGGTAAATATAGTAATGGATACATAAATTTTAGAAAGATTAGTGACAATGTGCTGACGCATATGAATGCGTGTCATCATTGGTTTCGCGATTCGGAAGTTCGTCTTACGTGGAGAATGGCTCCGATCGATCATAGGATTCATAACATGGACTGGCATGAATGGATGAAGGCGTTGATGGAACTTGGTAATGCTGGCTGGCTTCCTAATAACAAATTCACTCATTATAGCTGGATACATTCGTCACATAGTAAATATGGCAATAGTTGTATTATAGCACCGGAAAACGTGTGGAATAAACGTAGTCGACTTGATTTTATTCATACGGTTGCTTATGGGCGAACCGAGGTAGATTGGAACGATGACGCTAATGATGAGGTAGTAAATGCTGGATAAGAAACGATTAAAGTGGATCGAGGTGCTGGTAGCTACCATACTGGTATTCCCGTTCGTATTGGCCACATGGCTCCTCAGCATGATTGCGCTTGGTATCTACTACTTGGCTAAGGCGGTACTGATGCCAGCGTGCATTATCTTGCGGTTAGTACGGCCATTGAACGACAAGGATTACAAATGGCTCCGGAACCCCATAATAACGATTTCAGACTGGCTGTTAGACAAGGCCGACTGGAAGCTATAAGAAAAAGGATCGCAGTTGCGATCCTTTCTTGTTACTTCACTTCGATGTAGGGATTTTCCAGCTCTTCCGCTACCTTGTACATCTTCTTTTTGTAGCTTTCGTAGGTTTCGATGAACTCCCTGGCAAGCGCTTCCGACTTGAACGAGACGATTTCCTCGTACCCGTGGGTGTAATATGTATCAGTCCACTTATAGTGGCACCATTCAAGGTTTCCCTTGTTAACTGTACCCCACGATTTCCACCACAATAACACAGTGTATTTATACTGGACCCGGTAGCGCCATTCTTCGTGCTCTACGTTGTATACCTTCTGTATGCGCCATTCGTTCCGAGTGTATTCTTTCTTGCTCATACTTCCCCCATGTATTCTGCGGCACTTCCGAAATTGGCTAGACCCCAGTTTACGGCTTGTTCATAGGTTGCGAAAAAGTGGATGCCCTCGGTGCAGTCCTCGTTGGGGTTCGGATCCAGCTTGGACGTAGCCATTGTTCCAAGGACGTAAGAGAACTCGTGGTCGTAGTCTTCATACTTCACTCGTACAGTGGACGAATCCGGAAACTTTGTGTCAATGACCATGTGGGCATTAGGCGGCAGCAGAATGTTGGTCGGCTCCGGAAGCGTAGGTAAGTCCTTGAATGCCGGACATAGTTCATTAAGCTCGAAGAACGCCTGGTTGTGCTCGAACGCTGTGTTGGTCGTGAACGGTGCCATTTCCTTGCCGAAAATCTCAAGGAACTGGAAAATCTGGAACTGCAGAAGGGGCTTGAGTTCCCCACGTACTTCGGCGTAGATGACTCGTTCCTTCAGCTTCTTGATGTACTCTTCCTTGCGATCTGGTGCATAGTGTTCGGCATACAGCTCGAACGTGCGCTCGTTGGGTTCCACGTATACGTGGTAGTTAAGGTTGACAGACGCAAGCATTAGAATTCCTCGCTGTAGATGTTGGTGACGACGACTTCGTTTTTGTATGGGTTACGGTTCTTTTTGCACCATTCCTTTGCGACGTCAATAGCGTTCTCTACATTGCGTTCGACGACAACATAGTTTTCCCTTTTATTGACCTTGTCGTACGTGCCGAGTTCGCCTGAACGGAAGCACCAGTCGGCATCGCACAAGTCCATCTTGCTCTCGAATTTGTATGTCCACTTCATAGTTGTTCTTTTTGTAAAATCTAATGACACAATGCGTTCACTAAAAGCCCTATAGCAAATAGAAGAACGCCCAGCCCAGTCAGGAAGTCGCCCTGGCATTCCGTCTTGTAGGACTGCTTTAGACGCTTGATTCTAGGAGGATCGTCCTCGGCGACTGGTTCAGTCAGGTCGTAGAATATTCGCTTGCGTGGTTCCATTATTCGTCGCCCTTTAATTTCGCTACGGTCTCGATGTCTTTCTTGAGATGGGCGATTCGATCTTCGATGTCGGCCTTGGCCTTCTCTAGCTTGTCTACCTGTTCGTTAAGGGACTGCGTCCACACGTCCTTGTATGCCTCGACCGACGTATACAGCCGTCCGGCGAGCATTTCGTGCTTCTGGCGAGAGGCGATCGACAGAGACTTGTCGTGGGACGGAGCTACGACACGGAATAGCCTCGTTTCGCCAAAGAACACTTCGCCGACGACCGTTATATGGAGATAGCGATCCCATTCTTCCGGCTCGATTTTCTCCACGACAACCGGTTCCGGCTCGGCGAACTCGTCGGCGAAGTACACCGTGTCGCCGACCTTCACGTCTTTCCATTGCTTGATTTCTTCCATGATAGGAAATATAGCAAAGTTGTCCCATGTTGACAAGCTGCGCTATTTGTCCTATATTTCTTTAAAAAGGACTTAGTATGGCAGAAATCAAAATGATGAAGAAAGAAGAAATACTGGAAAGCGTCACGAAGGCCGTCCCGACGACGGCATGCAACAGCATGTGCTGTAACGAGTCCTGGTACGACCAGTACTTCGCAATGAAGATGGTGTTCACCGAGGCCGAGCTGTCGGAGATGTCGGAAAGCGAGCTGAACCACCTGTACATGTTGGCCGACAAGATATCCGAGGCACTGTACTGATCATCACCGAGGTTACTTATCATGATAAATGCAGACCGACTTATATGCAAAATAGACGAGTTCCACGCTATCCAGGCGGAGATCGAGAAGTACTTATCCGCCGATGCGGTACAACAGTTCGATTTCGCTATCAAGGTACTCGAATCACACCGAGAGGACATCGAGAATGCTGGAAAGGTGCTGAAACACTGGGGAATGCGTGTATTCCCATGTAAGGTCTATCGACCTCACCTATATGGCGACCAGCAGCAACGTGCCGAATTTATGTATGATGAACTGGACGGCGGTAGGCTCCGGTGCGGATATGCGACCGGAAGCGGCCCTAAAGTCGGATGGCTGTCAGATGGATCCATTAAGATCGGATGCAATTGGGCTATGAAGACCGATGATGTCCGTGACGGCATTATGCATGGAATTCATGACAAGGTTGTCGACGTATACGATGTCAGCTATCAACAAGTCGTGAAAGCATTGGTTACCCTGGCTAGGCTTTACCCGGAAATGGAAAAGGACTTTGTCAACTACTTCGAGACCCTTGGACAATAGGGATTGTCATGAGACTTACGAAAAAGCTCAAGCAGCGCTATGTTGATGCCGCCAAGGAAGAGTGGTACAAGCTGACCGGAATCCACGTCGACGAGTGCATGCTGCTCGGTAACGGTCTGAGAAGGGTGTTGGACCCGATGGAGCAGTACATGACTATCTTCATGGACGGAAATATCGCATGCTGCGTCGAGGGAGACCGGTACTATACTGACTTCTACTGCGAAAAGCTGCCTGAATGGATGACTTATATCTGCATTGACGGTCAAGTGGGACATCCATCGGTCGCACTTCCTAAAGAACGATACGACGTGCTTAAGGGAATCGCAACAAGCGATATCAAGATCAAGGCCGTCGAGGAATGGAATGCGCTAGTGGAAGAATATCGGCTACGGAAATCGGCTGTTTAGAACGGTTCCAGTGCGGCGGTGCGGACTCGCTGCGAACGGTGTTGGCGGTTGCCGACGGTGTTTCTATGTAAGTGTTGTACTAGATGATAAACTGCAGTAAAAGGGAATCCGCTAGATGATTGATAAAAATTACTGTATGAGTTCGTATTTAGCGTTTCGATACATTGATAAAAATGGAATCGATTTTGCTGATACACTGCATCATCATAACATTGAACTGCCAGTAGATGCCGAGAAAACGTTAGTTAATTCGGCTAGCGATATCGGTTGTGCGATTAAATCGCAACTATCATTATATTCCAATAAACGTTGTGGAATTTTATTATCTGGTGGTATGGATAGTGCTATTGTGGCTTCATATATGAACGGCGGAGACGCATACACATTTAGATTCATCGGCGGATCGATGTTTAACGATGAGCTTAGTCGAGCCGAATATTATGCAAAAGTTAATTCACTGACGTTACATTATGTAGATATTGACTGGAATGTAGTGATGCAAAACATTGATGAATGTATGCGGCATAAATGTTCTCCAGTACATTCGATTGAACCTCAGATTGTACAAGCGGCCACGCAAGCAAAGGCTGACGGTATTGATGTTATGCTTATTGGCGATGGCAGCGATTATAGATTTGGCGGTATGGATCAGTTGCTATCGCGAGATTGGCTATTTGACGAGTTCGTAGAACGATATATATCGGCGAACCCCAAACGTATATTAAAGACCTCGTCTGATATTACGTATGCATTTGAACCGTATCGAGTCAATTCCAAATATATCGATTTTGTCGGATTTATGAATAACTTAATGACTAGAGAAAGCTTTAATTCGTATTATAATGCATTTACGGTGGCTTGCTTGCAATATTTTGATCCGTATGCTAGACTCAAACCAGCGACTCCGATTGATTTACACCGCATTCGATGTGGTGAGCCGAAGTATTGGATAAGAGAACTAATGGCGATGCGATACCCTAATATACCAATCCCTAATAAAGTTCCTATGCCTCGCCCGGTAGATTATTATTTCCAGTCAATGAAACCGCCGCGACGAGATGAATTTAGGACTGATATTGAAATCGATAAATTTTCTGGAAACCAAAAATGGCAACTTTGGTGCTTAAATCGGTTTCTTGAGCAATATTGCTAACGAGGTGTGTATGATTATTGGATATACAGCTGGTGTGTTTGATTGCTTTCATATAGGGCACCTTAATTTGCTAAAAAACGCTCGTGGTATGGTTGACCGTCTTGTTGTGGGTGTGACAACGGATGATTTGGTATCTTATAAAGGTAAGAAAAATATCATTCCGTTTGCTGATCGACTTGAAATCGTTCGATCAATAAAATATGTCGATGCGGTTGTTCCACAAGCTAATATGAATAAATTAGAAATGTGTAAAAAACTGGGTGCGACATACATGTTCGTCGGCGACGATTGGTATAATACCGAACGATTTAATCAATACGAGGCCGAGTTTAAATTACATGGCATAAATATAGTGTATTTCCCATACACGGATTCAATTTCGTCTACGTCTATTCGCGAAACACTATCGCTCAAACGGTGATGCTGACGGAAATATAATGTCTAATGCGGTTCGAACGTTATTCGCGGCGTCGGTGAATATGTCATCCGATCGTAATATGTCGTTTAAACAACATAGCTTATACGGATGTTTTAAGTCGTTATAAATAAAGTCGACATTGCCAGTAGTAATTTCTCGATAGATGCGTGTATTCATATCATACTGGGAATAATGACCAGTCGACAGTCGTATGTAACGGTATAGCCAGTGAGGAATAACTTGGTTGTTATCTCTAAACCAATAATTGGTGAACATTTTGTCTAAAGGGATTGATAGTTTATCCATAATTGTTTTGTATTCAGACTTTATACAAGCGATCCCTGTGTGAAAATTCTTGTAAATTTTTAGCTGGTTAGTAACAGCCCCGGCTAAGAACATACTATTTTTGACTAACCGCTGAAAGAAATCTAGCTTATGATTTCCGACTTGATCGGCGACGGTTAAATTCGCATTTAATAGTCCAGCTTCGTCTATTGGGTTTGATGAAATAACTTGGCTTTCGACCGCGTTGTCCGTTGGTATACCTTCAACAAACCAATCGGTAGGATCCATTGGATTTAGTATAATTTGGTCGTCACACAAATAAATGAAATGCTCGGCTAGATCAGATAAATTTCCGATGAATCGAGTAAAATATAATTGATTGAATGATGGCTTACATATTTCGTTGTGGGTATGAATAACTAGCTTGCTGTAGTTTGTATTTAGCCAACTAGGAATCTGCGAATGCGCATATAAAAGTACGTGGATTTTGTTTATCCATGGCATGTTCTTATCGATACTACGCAGCAGATATTTAAATGTACCGAAGTCGCGTATCCGTTGCGGAGATTTATCACCAGTATGCTCAGCGCATGCTTGGCAATAGTCATGATACCATGCATCATCATTGGGATTAACCCACGGCACAAAAACATCTATGGGATATGAAGCGGTTTGCATTTATTTGCTCCTCAATATAATCGAGTGGGTTAAATTCTTATCGTATGCGATTCGAGAACTCCAGAATATATTCAGCTTATTGTATTCGATCCAAGGCCCCATAAAATACTCAGCAATATACCCAGTAATTCGAGGAATACGAAATCCGTGAATAACATCAAATTTGGTCAATAATTTGAATAGTGCTGGGCAGTACCAATTCAACACATCTTTAGATGTGATGAACATATTGCCTTCGCAAGTGTTTTTTTGCTTAATTCGGTAGGAGAAGAATTCGCCAAATTGGTTTCCAAACAATTCGTTAACTAAACGACACGCTAAATCAATTTCGGATTTCTTTCCAGTTACACACATGTCATGGTATGCGCAACTTGCTGGATTTCTATATAGCAAAATATCTTTCCCACGAAGTCGATCGGATATCATTTGGTCATCTAATAGCTTCCCTTTCTCGTCTGAAAAATATCGACGATAGTGTTCTATACCGTACCAAGCTGAGTTGTCTTGATGCTGCCACATGTAAAATAATCCAGTAATTTCGCACCACCAAGGATTCCATTTATCCGCATTTAACCCGACGTGCTCCTGATCGACATAGAACCGTTTACGCGGTTCACTAAAAGGTAAGAACCTATTTTTCGTAGATCCGACAACAAAAATACTCATAAATTTCCTCGATTATTGATATATTGGTAATAGTTGTTTATTAGTTGGTTGCTCATATAATTTTCACTCATTCATTCAATTACTCTATTTACACCAAGATGCTATCTGCTTATAGTAAAGTTTTCCATAATATAACGGTGTTTCTTTAGTGTGCGGATCGTTAATGACTAATATGTTTGGTGATTTTGTCGAGATCGAGTGTCCACGTGTAATAACCACTACCTTATATATGGGATTATTATTCACTAAACGGTTCCAGTTATTTCCTTTGTAGTCTAAATGACCCCATTCAATAATGAATGCAGGATTTTGACGAAGTGTCAGCATACGCTGTGTTCTTTTTACATAATTATTAACAATATATTCCCATATTTTATGATACCGAACGTCGGTACCAACCACGGAAGGTGACTTTGCTCGTATGTCAAACAAGTAATGAACATATCTAATCGTAACGGTATTATCTACTATTAGCCAATATACATTTTTAGCCCAACCATACGGATGCGGATGCTCTTCTATTTTTATGTTACCCCAATTAATATCATTCCAGTATGTTATCAAATGAAGCATTGACTCAAAATCTAAATCAACCCACGTGAACGGGTTTGTATGACCTTAGCCGCATAATTCGGCAACATGGTTTGATATACAGCAGTTACCAATTAAATTCATTCTTAACCTCATAACAATGATTTAATTTGTGGGTGTGCATCCAAGAACTCATCAATAATTTCTGGTTCTGGTCTACGGTGATATTCAGTCAGCCGGACTTCTTGGGCAAACGAATTGTGCCACAGACCTTCCCAATCAGCCTTTTCGACTTTTGTCCTATTTAACCGTAGACGAAGACCGTTAAATAGGTCATTATGACCATAGAAATATTTGTCGAAATAGTACTCGTCTAGGTCATACATTGAATAAGGCGGAAATATACGGATACGGAATGGACTCAATATACCATATTTTGGCGAGCTATCTGCTAGATAAGCCCCAAACGCAGTATGCCGATCGCTATTCAGATATGTTCCGTATACGGTTTCTACCAGCATCTTGTCATAAATGGTATCATCGCCAATCACGATGATAGGAATATTCGGATATTTTCGGTTCACTGGGTTGTAGTTCTTCAGTGCTTTCGTGTTTCTACCAGTGAACAGAACTTCAAAATGAGGGAATTTGGCTGCCAATGCGGCTATAGAATCTGGTAGCTGAAACTGTACACCGAACTCTTCTTCGGATAATACCAATACGACTTTGTACTTGTATTGGGTATTTTGACTAAGCAATGACCATAAATTTAACGGAAAGTTCTCGTGATAAATGCGGCCTTTCCATGTAGTCAGCGCAACAATCACATCAATTCCAGCATTATGAGTACTGGTTATAACTGGTGTATGACGAATGACTGGCGACGTAGGCGGATTCTCGTGGTGTAACGATACTGGAATTACCGACTTCTTTTCTTGGATACCCAATGTCCGTATTTTTGCAGTGATAAATGCCATATTACCGTTTCAGTTCCTTTAACAACCGTGTATAGCATTCCTCCGCATTGATCTTCGAGTACACATTGAAAAACGCGGTGTTTCCAATAGGCACTTGATGAACGAACGGCCAGCTACCCAATTTCCGAACCTTCGTACCAGCGAGCCATACCCGTATACCGTTCCAGATGTCGTCCTCGACTCCGTGGAAGCACTTGTCGAACAACTTTTCGTCCAAGGGATACAGTGAGTGAGGTGGAAACAGCCTAGCCCAGCCGCTTATCTTGATATCCGGATTAGCCGGAAAGTCCCATACATGCGCATACACTATATCCTTCGGATAACGGGTATGCATAGTCATGAACTGTTCCACAAAGTCGTCCTTGACTATGATGTCGTCGTCGGTGGTGATGACTGGCAAGTCTGGATAAGCCGCCATCGTGGGATCAAGTTTTTTCAGTGCCTTGGTGTTCGGGCCAGTCCACAGCAGAGAAAAGGTCGGTATTCGCTCCGCCAGCTTCACTATGTTGACCGGGAGTTCCTTCTCCTTCTTGGGAAACTCGTCCGTAGACAGCACGAGAACCACCTTGTAACGGTACTTGGTCTTCTGCTTGAGAAGGCTAAACAGGACCAGTTGGACGATCTCGGAGTAGATTCGCTCTTTCCAGGAAGTAAGGGATACTACGCAATCCAGTTGATTATTCATAGCCATCCTTAGTCATTCCAAGTGTACTGCCAGCCGACTGCGCCTCTTGTGTGCAAGCAGACGAACCAGTCGTACACCAGCTGATCCAAAGTCTTGTCGTCTATCGGCTGTCCGACTAGCGACTGAATGTCGTGATTCATCTCGGACATGTCCTTGACGAAGTCCTCCATAGCGACTTCTTGGATATTCTCCAGACTTCCGTACGGCTCTTGCTCGTACTGGTCGTACTCGCTGTTCTCGAATGTACCGTATGCGGCACGGTCGAGATAGTCACGGAGTTCTTCAATCGTATTGAATACGGTTCCTTCGACGGACTCGTACAGTGCTGACACGGCCTCGGTGAGAGGCTTTTTCGGTAAATTTGATAGGTATGATGCGAAGTTTTCCATATCCGACAGTTTATCAGTTGACTGTCAAGGTCTAATTTGCTATATTATCCACAAACCACACACCGAGGTAACACTATGCCATACTTGCTTAAAGGCGAACCATACGACATCTACATAGGAGACATCCAGTATGACGAGGATGGCAGTGTTGGCTGTTATAGCGTCAACAGCGACGAAGACCATGCACACAGGTTCCGTACTGCCAAGGCAGCTGAAAAGTTCCGTAAGGAGCATGCTGATGACTATTCCGTGGTGTATGTCAAGCCGGTTCCCAAGAACCGTCCATTTACCTACAAGGTGCTGATGGAAGAAGCCAATAAGATGTACAAGCGCATTGCCCAGCACAGTCCGTTCTGCGCCGAATGCGATGTGAGGGACTTCATCGCCAGCAAGATCGACGAGTGCGTCGATGCGAATACCAACAAGAAGGCACTGAAAGTCCGTGAATGGGAAGAATACCAGCAGTACGCTCCGATGAAGCGTAAGGACTACGAGGAACGCAAGCGCCAGTTGAAGCAACAGTTCAAGGAAGATCTTGCCGAACTCGAAAATGAATGGAACACCAGGGACAAGCACAACCCCAACTTCCATAAGATTTAACTATGTACGAAATGCTTGCAAACTGGTTCCTAGACAAGGATAACCGCTACGCACGCTCGGCTACGTGCCTTCTTTGCATGGTCGTATGCGCAATCGCCATCTGGTGGCTGTACAACATACCGTACGAGACGTGGACGGACCTGGCGGTAGATGCAGTCATGGTGGCCGTCACCATCATGTGCCAAGTGGTAATCTGGCCGCTTCTCGAATACATCATCAAACATGATTCTGTAGGATAGATATGAAAACAATTAGACAATCCGTATTTGAAACAAATTCGTCGTCTATGCACGCAATCGTTGTCCCAAGGGGTAACTTGTTCAACAAGGAACCGGTCAACGTGTGCATGGACGCAGACATGGACTTTAGCGATAGGACGCTCATCGAAAGGAACCTTCCTGACGAGAAGGCCAGCTACTGCTTCCTCCTTATCATGAAATACTGGGATTCCAAGTTGGTGCGTGGCCGATGGTCTAGCCAGAAGAAAGACTATGTGAACATCACCGACAAGGAAGTGACACGAAATAATGAGATTATTGTCGCATACCGCAAGTTCATTTCTTATATGAAGAAGAGCTTCAAGAAGCACTGGAACATCAAGCTTACCGTAAAGAATGCTACCGTCAAGTCCATGAAGAATGGCGCATTCATTGCTCCTAAGTACTGGGCTTCGACCGGCTGCTATGGGCACGAAAATCTAGAGTCCATCATTATGAGCCACTTGATCGATACGATTGACACAGTGACCAAGCCGGACGCAGACTTGTCTATCTTGAGCGAATCGTACTTGGACTTCTATAAACTGGCTTCATTCATCCTCAACCCAGACGCTGTCATTATCCAAAACACCGACGAGTGCAGTAAAAAGGATCGCAAAAAGATGCAGCGCATGGTGATGTCCTATGTGAGGAAGAACAAGGGCATGTGCTTTGTGGACTGGCCTTTGGGAGGCTAAAATGGACGTAGAAGAAGAACTTACAAACGAGCAAAATAAGACTGTGGCCTTTTTTGATTCGCTTACACCAGATGATCCGGCATACTACTATCCTCGCATAATGGATATTCATGTCCGTCATGACTACAGCCAACTTGCTACGAAACGTGGACGTGAGCTGTATGAGCACCTCAAGACGCTGGACTGGAAGGAAGTCCTCCGTGAATACTTGCGCAACTGGATTAAGGGCATGCAGATGCTCCACGTTGTCGATACAGACTTCAATACCGGAAACAGCTCTCCGGCCCAGTACGACTGGTATCCGCACGGATATCAGGATATTGCGCTACAGAAGCTCCTTGAAATGGTTCGTAGCGGAATATGGCTGTCCGATGTCAAGGATGAGGTTTCCGTCTCCTACAACTCACTCACGGTCACACGTAACCTCGGCTACGGAAAGGCAGTCAACCGAACGATCTCGTTGGATATTGACTTCGACGTTTCTGGCAACAAGAAGGGTCTCAAGTACAAAGCATCCGCCAAGACTTACGGCGACAACGGATTCTACGACGAGTTCGTGCAGATCGCCAAGAACATCCAGGCGGAAATGGACACGTTCAAGAAGGAACCGCTGCTCAAGACAGACTTGCGGCCATACGCCACGTATCCGGACATCGCATCCTACAAGGATAAGCGAGACCAGCTCGGCATCATCAAGTACTACGTGCGCAATGATACCGAAGGCAAAAGACGCAATCTCATGTTCTCCCAAGGGTTCATCGATGCCTATTACGATGCAATGTCTTTCTGCAAGGCGCTTCCGCTGCTGGCGTTCAGCAAAGACCGTAAGTCGTTCCTCTACAAGGGCAAGGACTACACGGCAATCGATTACGACAATTTATATCATGAATTCCCGGAAGAGCTGAAATATCTGTGGCAGCTGGTACTGCCGGTGCTGGTCTACAAGTACGGTCTGCTCGACACCATGCTCGACTACCGCTTCGACAAGTCCAGCGAAGTGCGCCAGTTCATCTGGCACTGGCACGACAAGCTCCACCAGCCTATCACCGACGACATCAAGGCATGGGTAGACAAGTGGATCCCTAAAGACCGTCAGTCGTACGTATACGGAGAATAACTATGGCAAACAAGTTCACACGAGAAATTGACCGTCTGTTCGAGACCTACGGGCCGGACAAGAAGATTATCCTCCTTTGTAATGTCGGCAGACATGGATACGAGGAATGGGACTTCTATGCATTCACTCACGGAAGTGCTTCCACAAAGTCGAAGGCCATCGATCCAGATACCGACGAGCTCCTCAAGAAGTTCAGCGCCGATAAGGACAAGTTCGATGAAATGCTGCTTTCCAGTTTCAAGAACGTGTTCGACTTCGAATACGAAAGCCACGACTGTGATGACGATTTCACGATCTGGATCTACGTCACCAGGGACTACCAAGTCTGCTACAACTTCACGCAATGTTCCTTGCTGACCAAGGAGAACGCAGACAAGATCTTGATCGACTTGGCGTATTATCCGGACGACGTTGCTGACGGTCTCCACGACAAGCAGATTGTCGAGACTGTCAGCGAATTGGTTGACAAAATTAACAAGCAGACGGCAGCTCTCGACTCCGAAGACGGCAAGTCCAAGGTAAGGGAGCTGTTGGCGAAGATCAAGGAAGTGTAGGCTATTATGTGCGAGAAAAAGTGTTGTGAGAATTGTATACATCGCTATCGTGTAGATGACACGACGTATGTTTGTAGCAATTGTCCTGACGATAGCATCAAGGCGAATGCGTGCGGCATGTACCTATTTAGTGCTGAACAGTCAAAGACATTCTGCTGCCCTTCATATTTCGAACAAATCGGCAACAACGAATATTACATCATGTGTTACAGCATGTGGGAAAAGACGTTCTGGCCTAACTTACGGACACTGTACGACCAGTACGCCGAAATGATGTTTAAGCGGCAGAATGTCAATGTAAAGTACAGACTTAAATACAATTTCCCGGATGCCCACGGTCTGGAAGGCGACTACGAAGAGACGTTCACCGACGAAGAAACCGCTATCGCCGAAGCGGTGAAGGCCAGCCAGAACAAGTATAACTACAATATCAGCCTTCGCCAAGAGTGGTTTGACAATAGGCTTGAGAAAAACGAAAGCTGCTGGATCGATTGGGAAAAGAAAATTAAGAAATGAGTGCAACTTTGCTAATGCACCAAGAAAGAGAGGAAATTGATGGGTAAGTTCCCTACATACAACGGACAGAGGCTTCCAGGTTTCAACACGCTCATATCGTTCAGCGAGCCCAGATGGATGATCGTCTGGGACGACAAGGGCTGGACATGTCCTTGCCGACGAGTTATCGTCTGTTTCAACGGACGGTTCGTAGACACGGACGGAAACGCTTGGGACAACGGTTCCGAGCTTCCGAGCATCGGCTGTGCCGACATCTGGTGGAAGACTGTTCCCCCAGAAACGATCAAGGAGTACTACTGCGGCGTCGTGCCGCCTTGGTTCCCCGGAAGTTTCGACGAGTGGTATCAAACCAATTATCTACAAGGATTGAAATACCTATGATTACGAAAGTATGGATCGACGAATCCGAAGAAGAGTGCGTTTCTTGCGGCGCTTGCGAGTGTGCGTGCGAGGCGATTTTCCACATGAATGGAAATACCGACAAAGTAGAAATTATCGGTAAGGACTTTGCAACATGGGATCAAGATATCCGTGATGCAGCCGATGCATGCCCCGTCGAGATTATCAATTTCTCCGAAGATGACAAGCCGGTTCCGCCAAAGAAAAAGGATGAACCAAATATAGACGTTGATTCTCTGTACGAGACCGAGGAAGAACACTTCGAGAAGCCCAACATATTCAGCTTGGTTGCGATCAAGAAAGACACTCTTACGTTTGAGTCTGCGGTAGACGTATTGCTCTATGTCCTTCCGAACGACCATCTGTATTTCCGCAAGATTGACTCACCGCTGCGTGATCAGACTTATGGAAAGTATGCGCCACTTATGGACATCAAGGAAAATTGGTATACGTCCATCTTGGACATTCGTGGAAGTTGGAAACTCCCCAAGAAGCCTCTAAACCAGTTTACTCTGGGCGACATCTTTGTCGACCGCCAGACGGTCTGTTACAAGATGTTTGTCAATGATTTGGCTGGAAAGCCGTTCAAGTCCAAGACACTCAAGATTCTGGTCAGAGACCTCACCGTAGGCCAGTTCCTGGACTTCGTAAGTACACAATTTGAAATCGCTAAAAAGTAGGTATAACCATGGCTAAGAAACCGTTAGCAGAAAACGAACTCTACAAGGCGGCTCCTCTCCTCAAGGTGCTTGAGGGCAAGGAGTATCATCCGGAAGACAACGTCCTCAAGATCATCGAGGAAGTTGCGAAGCTCAAGGAAGCTGTCGTATACAGCACCAAGGGCTCCCTCAAGTTCGTCGGCGAGATCGACGGCGAGGAACTCGTCATCGACATCAACATGACCGACCTTCACAAGAGGTGGATCCAGCTCTTTATCAAGGCCACTGTCGGCGACCTCGTGCAGACCTTCGAGGATGACGATATCGGCCTTACTTGCAGGTTCCCTCACTTCATGGAAATCGTCAGGGCGATGCCATACGTCAAGAAAGGCAAGCCGGTCCCGGAAGGCGTAGTAATTCCTCTCGAACTGTGGGCTGACCACATCGACGAAGGCAAGCAGTTCTTCAAGGAAATGGAAGAAATGGGGTTCCGTGTCAATCGTCATGATCTTTACGACCATGACGCAAAATACTGGTTCGACATTCCGTTCAAACGTACTTGTGCGTGGGAGGTCATTCCGTTCCTCGAATACAGCGAGAACATCGACCATTTCATCAACCCTTATAGAGACTATGACTTGCACATCCGTTCCAAGTCTGGAAATCCGGCTCCGCTGTTCTATTTCGACCCGTCTTCTCCGTTCGTGAAATACGCCAATAATTACAAGATCGCTATGCCGAAGGAATTCATTTCCGAATGGGACTATGACAAGCCAAAGCATCCTTATGGCGTGAGTGCAGCCGACTTCATGGCAATGATCAAGAAGATCGTCCAGCACAACACTGAACGTATTGACGCCATTGCAAAGGAACACGGCGGACTTACTTGGCACGGCATCCAGTTCAGCGACGGTCTCAACAAGTTGGAAAAGCCGCATGACTTTGACAAGTTGCCGGATGCCGACAAGCAGCGCATCCGTGACCGTCTTAACGGCACGAAGTCAAATCGATTGGAAGAATACGATAAGTATTTCCGTAACAGTCCGTACAAGGCGATCTACGAGTTCTTCAAGGAACGTGGAACTGTCAAGCCGTCGCACGACTATCAGTACTACGACTGCCATGACATCACTTTCGAGTGCGAGATCGAACTCGAAGTGCCCAAGAAGGATAGGACGCTCACCAAGAAGAAGGTCACTCTTTCTGGCTACATCGAGGACTTTTACACGGACGAATTCAGTCGTGAGAATGGTGCCGAAATCAAGATCAACCTTCCGTTCCACTACGCTACCGACAAGGGCAAGTTCCCTTCGTGGGCTGCTGCCATCAAGGCTGGCAGCAACATCAAGTACGGCGGATCGTGCAACGTGGGTGCGACCAAGTCCGCATACGAACTGAAGGAAGGCGACCGTTACGGTTATGCAATGCGGCTCACCAAGACCGATCTGAAACCGATCGAGGATATCATCTTCAATATCGAGTCGGACAACCAGAAGTTCCTCAAGGATTGCCACTACAAGGACTAATAGAAATACGAAATATATAAACTTGCTTATAGAAACAGTTGTAGAATGGGCAAGATTCTTCGGCTGATATGATTTATGACTAGATATAGTCATATTGTATCCTATTCGGAACTTGCCCTTTCGAATAGGATTTTTATATGCAAGAAAAATACACTAAAGAATTTTGTAAAACAATCGCATCCACATGTAAGACTCGTAAAGAGTTTCAGTTGAAACATCCAAATGCATATAAAAAGGCATTATACAAGCATTGGCTAGATGAATTCGGATTACCATACATAAAACAAATTAAATGGACTTATGATGAGTTTGTAAAAGTCGCTAGACAATGTAGATCTGAGGCCGACTTATTAAAAAACTATCCAGGTGCACATAGGCATGCCCAAAAATGTGGCTGGCTAAACACATTTCAATTTCCAATCCCTAAACGAGTATCTCGACGCACCGATGAGGAAATTATAGCGGTGGCAAAACAGTATACATCATATTCTGAATTTTATAAGAAAGAACGTAATTTTTATGGGTTGGCACATCGTCGTAAATTATTACCGCAGTTTACTTGGTTAATCCGTAAAGAGAGTGCGAACGGTGTGGTATATCGTGATAATGTGTATGTATACGAATTCAAGCAATATAAAGTGGCTTATATAGGTAGAACTATTGATCCCATTAGACGGCACAACGAACATTCTTTATATGAAAAAGGATGCGTATGGAAATTTGCGCACACTCATAACTGTTCTATACCAGATCCGATTTATGTATATAAAAATGTAAATATCAAATCTGGCCCACGATTAGAAGGCGAGGTAATGCAGCAATATAGGGATAATGGATGGATTTTGTTAAATAAAGCACCCGCTGGTAGTTTAGGTGGTATGACTGCATTATCAAAATCTACATGTGTGAATATCGCTAAGCGATATATGTATAAGAAAGATTTGTTTAATGAACGGCCAGAAATATATAGTGCACTGCTACGGCATAAATGGATGAATCAGTGTACTTGGCTGAAATCATACAAACGTAAATGGGATGATATTACATTTGATGATTTTATCAAAATAGCTAAAAACTATAGGACTAGAACCGATTTTTCTCATAAAAATAGCGCACTGTATAATGTCGCAAATGAACGTGGATGGATTGATAAATTGTATACCCGAAAGATCGTCCCTCGGCCAGTTGTTCAGTATACATTAGACGGGCAATTTATCGCCGAATATAGTTCAGTTGGCGAAGCAGCTCGTGCTACCCATTGTGATACTGATCGTATCATTGCATGCTGCAAACATAGACAGCGCTATACACATCATTTTAAATTTGAGTATAAAGCACTATTGGGTTAAATCATTCGTAAATGGATAGTTTTGGTTCTGAGTTTAAACCAATCGATGTATGCGCCATATAAAAATTCGGCCATATAGCCAACGATACGTCCTTCTACTGGTATGCCCATCTTCTGCTGCAGCCGGAACCAGGTATACATCGACTTGAAAAGGAACTCGCAATACTTGTTGGCTGTCTCTCGCTTGGCTACGAACATGTTGCCCAGAATGTGCTCGTGTCCGTTAAGATAGTTGACGCAGTGGTTTGCGTATCCGCGTCCGTACATGGATGCCAGCAAGGCGATGTAGGAATTGGTCGCCTCGGCCTTGCGGTTCTTTATCAAGTAGTCCTTGATGCCGGTGTAAGGGTAGTTGACCTTTACGCAGAGTACGTCGTACTTCTTCACGTAGTTCTCGGCTTCTTGCCGTCTGATTGGAGTCCATCCGTCTACGGTAAGGTAACGACGGTAGTGCTCCAGTCCGACAATGTCGTCCTCGTCGTGCTTCCACATGTAGTATAGGCCGGTAAGCTCGCAGTACCAGGGATTCAGATGGTCGATATTGTCGCCCTCGTGCTTCTCGTCGACTAGGAACTTCTTATGGAACCCGTCGAGAGGAAGGAACTTCTTGCTCTTGGATCCGACTACGTAAATACTCATTTCCTTTTACCGTTCCCTTAGTTAAGAATCAACGTCATGTCGTATGCGCTGAACGGAGTTTCTACAGTACCAGCTGCGTCGCAGTGTAGTTGTCCTACAATAGTCTTTCCGTTGGGAGTTGTTCCGTTGATTTCATAAGTTTTCCTACGGGGCATTCCATCTTCGCCAGGGTTGCTGTATCCGCCGTCAGTTGCGCCAAAAGTAAACTGGACTTCCGGGGCCGCTTGCTTGATGGTATCCAGAAGTCTGTACACACCAGCCCAGTTGTCGTCCTTATAAAGGTGGCCAGTCAGCGGCTGAGTCGCGTTGTATATCCGGCGGATTAATTTCGGCTTGTCGTTGGCGATCGCCTCGCACAAATATCCGAACGCTTCTTGAAGCGGTTTTGTAGCAGCGGAGCAGTCATACGACTCGCAGATTGCTTTGATAAAGTTAGCGTAATCGAGTTGCCCTTGTGTCATGTTAATCACCTAATTGTGTTTACTCGACAGTTTATCAGAGTATTTCAAGTCCTTATTCTATCCTATATAAGCTTGTTCATCAGTTTCGACAGAATCAATTCGATATTCTTCCGGAATACAGCTTTGGCATTGTCATCAACATCACCGACCGCTTGCTTGTATAAATCTGTATTGACTAGTTTGTCTACCAGTTCCTTAGCCGAATGGAACTTCTTCCGTATTCGTTCATCAGTCAGACTGTATAACGCATATCCAAGAACTTCGCTCAGTCGTGCGTTGTATTCACCCGGATCATCCCAATAAGTGGAAAACTTTCCATTTAATCGAGATTCATTATTGTGCTGAAGGCAATTAGACATCAGTTGAATAGTGGCGTTATCACATGTATCAACAACGTGTCTAAGTTCGTGCGGAAGAAGCCATCGGATTGCCTTGATTATTGTATCTAGCGTGTCCATACCTGGATATATGTATATGCCGGTGCTAGCATACTTCGCGCTACCGTCTTCTATGAAGTCGGCAAGTAACCCGGATGTATCTGAATACGCTAAATCGGTGAATGAACTATTTTTTGGTGGCCTACGGAAACTTAAATACAGCGTAGGCGGAAGTAATTTCACAAAATCGTCAGACAATCCCATGTCAGCAAACTTGAATGGAATTGTGGCGGTATAATTATCATTCGGACTGTCCAGTTTCATGTTCATATAGACGATGAACGCTTCGCCAAAGTCTTGTATTTTGTTCACGATCCACGTTGTCGCCTTGTAGATATCGAATGTTGTCTGTGCGAACTTCGCCGCCAGGTTGTCATCAAGATCGACTGATTCGTAAAGTGACTGTACGGCTTTCACTACAGGAGTCCGTGGCAACGACGAAAGGTATTGTGTGAATGAGTATTCCATAACGCATACAGTTTATCAATTTATTGTCCGGATACAAGAAAGGCGGCCTTTCAGCCGCCTTAATTAAGACTCGAAATTAGCCTTGGAATGTCATGTCGTTGAGAGCGTCCTCGACGTACTGGCGGAAGTCTGCGTCGGACGCCATCACGCCAGCGGCGTCGTTCTGTGCGTTCCACTTGGCATACAGGTCACCCAATGCAGTCTTGAGGTCATCGACGATGCCGTCAGTCGGATCGGTAGTCATCATGTCGCCAAGCTGGTCGTTGACGTCGTTCCTGTAGAACTCCTTCTCTTGGGCTTTCATCTGGCTTCTGCCAACCGGAGCGATACCAGAATTGCGAGATGTCAATGCACTCATGCCGTCATCCTTCAGGTTGTATGCGTCACCGAACTTGCCGGAAAGACCCATGCCCTTCACGCCAGTTTTACTGAAGCCATACTTGCTGAGGGAACGACCCATGGACTTGATGTCGTCGACGTTGCCGGCATCGCTGTTATAAGCATTCAAGTCGTACTTGGCCTGGTCACGGAACGAGTTGCTCTCGGTAAGGGCACAAGCTTCGCACATCCACGGCTGCTCGGACTCGTCGGCCTCGATGCTGGTACCGAAAGCTGCGATGTATGCGCTGTTGTCTTGCGGCAAGATGGAAGTGTCAACGCCTTGTGCGGAAAGGTCGTCCAGCGCCTTCTGGTAGGCAGCGTCAACGCCGTTAGCCGATGCGAACGCCTCGTCGAACACGTCCCACAGCTGCTTGGCGGCTTGCGGATCCGCATTGCTCGATTCGTATTCGTCGGTGGACATCTGGTTGAGGAACTTGTCATCGACATCGTAAGCGCCGATGTTCTCCATGCCAAGCGTGGCTTCCATCATGGCGTCCAGACCCTTCTGGAGAGGCTGGATAGCGTCCACAATGCCGTAAATGTTACAAACGCTCTCGATAAAAGCCTTGTACTGTTCGATTTCTTTCATGTTTGTTACCTAAAATAGCTATTTGACCATAGTTTATCGGTTTCTTGACAATTGTGTGTGATATTGCTATATTTGTACCATAACTAATGAGGCAGACAAATGTACGATAAAGAATTTGACCGCTTTGCGGAATTCATGGAAAAGCAACATGGCGACGGCTGGGGCGGATACTACTCTAGTTGCGTGAGATCCGCACAGAAGGCTTACAAGGCTATGGAATCGGACAACCATTCCGGCGCATCGTGGCACTTTGCATCGAACGTACTGTGTCAGGCTTTGTGGGGAGACCGTCTCACACCCATCGAGAAGTCCGAATTGAAGAAACCGACCGAATACCCGGCTCGATACCTTATCGACAAGTACGTGGGCTGGAAGTTCGAGACCTTCCAAGGCTTGCCGTTGACTTTCCGCCGCATCACCAAGCCGGACGGAACTAAGATCTTCGACGACGAGCACCGAGTGAGGTTCGTCGTTGTCAAGTCCGAAACCGATTTGACGAACGTGACCAAGGAAGACCAGCCACACTGTTTGCAGCTCCTCTTGAACGACATCGCTGACGAAATGTTCCCCATATCGTTCCCTTACCAATTCAATAACATCTTCAAGCTCGTGTTCAACGTGACCGTCAAGAAGTTCGGCAACATGAGCAGTGACAACTGGTATATCCATGTCATGTCCGTCATCGACCCCGACCTCATCGTCCATCCGGTCAACCGATTCTTCCACTTCTATACGTGGAATACCGAAGACTATTCCCATGTATTGAAGGAAATTGCTCGTTGCACTTATGACCACGGCAAGGGAGAACGCTAATGTCCCAAACCGAAGACATTATCGAAGAGTGCCGACGAGAAATCAACGGCATCGACCAAGAAATTGTACAGAACATCGTGCGCAGAATGCACGTCGTTAAGCAGATCGCCGATTACAAGAAGCTCAACGACATTCCGATTCTTGACGAAGACCGTGAGCAACAGGTGATCGACATGGTGCGTGACTTTACCGAAGGATTGGTCAGTGACGAAAGCGTAGAGAAAGTGAAGACGATTGTCGAGCATGTATTCAATACGATTATCGACGACAGTCGCCGTTATGAATACGCTTGCACGTATGACGAAACCGTAGTAGATGCCGAGTACGAGGGCGCACCGACGGTAGAACCTTTATTCAAGTGCAATAGCGATAAGTATCTCGGTATCATCGACCAGGCAATCAAGGTTAATGAACGTGAAACTGCATGGGCTATGCAGTATGAAATCGACCGAATTAAAACCGCAATGGAACAGCTGACTGCTACGTTGCCGCAGATCATCGACTTGTTCGAAATGCACCGTCGACTGGAGAAAGCCGGTATCGAAGTCACACGAGACGATATCCTTGGTGACAGTGTCGTCCAGATTACAATAAATCACGACTATTCTGGGAAATACTACCTATGTGGCGGCAAGACGAAGCTCGTCGCCATGGACGCCGATGGAAAGTTCTACGTGAACTGCACTAAAACCGAATACGACAGCTTTTTATGCGAAAATAGCTATACGAAATTCCCGTGCGAAGTGACTCTCGAACGGCTTACTGAAATTATCAAGACTTGTGGCGTAGATATAACGTATATCGAGCATAAAATCAGTGACGATAAGAACATGAAGGATGTCGCATATGCATTCTATGCGCTTGCGGACGGACTCCGTTACTATGCCGAAGGCTTGGCTTCATATATTGAAAACTTGAGGACGTTCTAATGCTGTCTGAATATTTCTACATGCCAGCCACAAACAAGAAGGTGACCGAGGAAGACCGTATCAAGTTCACCCAGGACCGCATCAAGTCCGTCCGTGAATTTCTGCAGAAGGTCGTGTTCGAGCCGATCTTCGTACCGGACATGAATGCGTCCGAACACGATCCGTTCTTCGACCAGTTCGGCGCAACTAAGCCGCTTCATTCTGACTGGAAGGCTCTCGTGATCCCTACCCATGTGGTAATCAACCACAACTGGTGGCAGAAGAATGTGGAAGAGTTCTGTACCGAGCGCCGAGTGAAGATCCAGGACATCGACTTCTTTTACATCCTCATGCAGATGTGCCGTGAACACCAGATTACGGCCACTCCGAGGGACGGTACGATGTTCCTCTCGCTCAACAAACCTAACTGGCTATTCGAGGTGCCCAATGACTGAGAAGCGAGTGACATACAAGACACTGTCTGAATGGCTTGCTAAAGGTAACGGGCACGTCAAGGAACGAGGCGTATTCTCCGAAGAGAGCGACGTAATCGATACTCATATTGATTACATTCAGCTCTATGAAAATCACGAAGTGCCAGACAACCTGACCGTTCGGTTCTTCGGAACGACCAAGTGGCTTGAGCCAACTGCGAGTAACTTGTACCCAAAGAAAAAGAGGAAATAATGTCCAACTTTGATCCGCTGCAATACGGTCTAGCACTAATCATGCCAGCTAGGGTAAAGATGGTTCCACCGACTTGTCGTATAGTTCCTATGCCGTATTCACTCAATCCGTTCAAGCAGAACCGAGCTACCAGAAGGAAACGCAGATAATGGGCGCATTCACACCTAAATATCCGATAGCCGATGATGCCATGTTGCTATTGCTTGCCCAGTACCCTTTCTTGAAGTTCAGAAAGGAATACGGAAGCAATAAGCCGCTGCACGAGTCCGAAGCCGAGGATGTCGAGAACAACTACTACAAGTACTGGGACGGTCACGGATGGGAAGACCTCTGGAAGAACCGCTACCTACCTCGTCTGTTCAATCTGTACGATTCATGGGATGACGAAACCAAGAATCGCTTCGAGTTCATGGACGTGAAGGAAAAGTATGGAGAGCTCCGTGTGTATACGTCAGTATCTACCGGAGAGGATTCCTTGAACGGCATCGCCGAATCGCTGTCCAGCTGGATATGTGCCGACTGCGGCAAGGAACCACGCACTGCCGATGGAAAGCGTGTCATCTGGACTACCGGCGGATGGATTACCAACCTCTGCGAGGACTGCGCTCGCAAGGCTATCAGCAAGGGTATCCGTGTTACCGAGGAAGACCAGCTCGAAAACATGAAGACGGTCAAGGAGAATCCTTTCGGCTACACTCGCTTCAGCCGAGAAGGTGACCTCAAGGTAATTTACAAGGAAACCGCAGACGGATGGCTCGAACGAGACCATACGGAGACGGTTCCGAAAGAAGTGTTTAAACAACAGTTCATGCAAGACATGAAAGGAGAATAATTATGCTGGGAGCTATGTACTGGCTCGGATTTTTCACGATCGTCTGTGCTGTGGTACTGGCGTTCATGATCTACCACTGCGTCCATCACCTATCGATTGACACGGGCGACGCATGCTGCATTTCGGTGATGTCGCTCGGAATGTTTGGCTTCGGCATTCCGCTGGTCGGGTGTCTGCTCAATATGCACGACCCGGTGAAGGTGACTATCACCGAAGTCGACGGTACGGTGACAGAGCTCACGACCGAGCGCTATCTTGTGAGTGATGGCGACAATCGTTACCGCATTTACAACAAGGATGACGACAACTGGGTAGAGTACCACAACGTCAAATACGCCACGCTCGAATACTTGGAGAATTAACTATGTGGGAAATCTATTTAGGTACGTACGTGACACTGATGTGTATTTTTCTGGTTGTGGGGGTTAGCTCACTTGGGATCGCAATTGAAACTAACTGGAATCCTCCGTTCTTCACAGCAATTTTATTATTCCTTCTGGCTTTACTTGTCCATCTTGTAACACCGACGGAAGAACAAATGCTGACCAAAGAATATGACGATATCAAGGCGTCCCGACCGGCATGCGCAGCAGTAATCGAGACGAATATCGATTCGGCGTCCTTGGAATGCTTGCGTGAGTACAAGAAATACTTGAATGATTCTATCGACGCCGCCAAGCAATACTACGACCATTTCAGCGAACTTAAGCATGATATCAAGAGGTAATATGGGAGCCAGCTGTAACTGTCCTTGCTGCCGTCACCATCGTGGCGAGCTTACCGACCGAGAATACGCATGGTACTTGAAGGGCTGCATAGAAATGGCCGCACGAGTACCAAAGTCTATCAAGGAATACTGCATGTCCGACAAGGCGACGAAGCAAGAGCACGACTTCGAAATGTCCTTGTGGGATGATTCCGTAGGCGCACGAATAACATTGAAGGAATTGATTGAAAAGATGTCCGAGGCTGGCATAGAGGTAGACCCAGCCTTCCTAACCCCAGAACGATACACTCTGCCAAATAACGAGGTGAAAGATGGATCTGAACAGCATTGCGAGACAGAGAATCAGTAGCGAGGAGCAAACTCGCATCGACGAACAGCTCGGCGTCGTCCCAGTAGTCAAGAACAACGAGACGAAGCTTGAACGCCGACGCAGACTCAACAACGAGGCGAACCGTAGGTACAGACAGACGGCCAAGGGCAAGAAGACCAATGCGCTCAAGTGCAAGAAGTACTTCCAGTCACACCGCAAGCAGTGCCAGCAGTACGTCATCAACTACAAGAACGAGTTCCATGCACAGTACGGCGTGTGGTTCACCGCATGGAACTACTGGCGGAAGAAGCTCGTAGAGGGCAAGTGTACGGAAGCGGACATTCCTCCGCAGTACGGCAAGATCCTCGCAGACTGGAAACTCAAGCAAGCACCAGACAATATCATTCTACTTAGCACGGATACCCAGTAACTATGAAACAGAAGTATAACGAACTCTATATCGACAGCGGCGTACGCCGTTTCTACGACTACTTTGAAAAGGAATCTGGACTTCCTGATGGCTGGCGTGTATATAAAGACAACTGGCCGGACGATCGTACCAGCGAACGTGTATACTACTTGGTATTCTGTAACGACTTGTACGACTTTGACGTTCACGTTGCGTTCAAGTACGACTTCACCAGTGCGTACGTGGCTAACGTGATGCCGACTAAGGTCAAGCGTCTGGATCCGGACGAGTACAACTGGTGTCTGTCAAAGTTCGTCGGAGAAATCGTCAGCTGGTATGCCAACAAAAAAGTCGACCGGTCATTTGACTACGTATACCGCAAATTGAACAAGACCGAGGACAAGAAGCCAGTGTTTGAGGCTGGCGCAAGCCCGGTTCCAGCTGGTACGATCGACTTCACCATTGGTGACGATACCGTGTCGGTGGACTTGGCTGCAGTTATCAAGGCCGACGTCAACGTCAGCGCCATCAAGGAAGTCTTTGACCCTACGAACACCGAGTCCATTTTCACGACGGTGAAGGTGTACGACCGAGCAGAGATTACTGTTGACAAGAGCAAGACTGACTGCTTCCACACGTCTAGCGGCAAGGATCCTATCCAGCTGCTGACCTATGTCAGTATCATCAAGAACTTCAAGATGTACGGATCCACATACGTCCCTACATTGGGCGATGGTAGTGCGACCACTATAGCGCATACTCTTGGACTTATATTGCATTAATTTTACATTTCATTCACAATTAATCGGCGCATGTTGTTGACACATACGCCGATTTGTGCTATATTTAGGGCATGGATAAGAAAAAAGTCACTATGCTCATCTCCAGGAAAATCCTGGGTAACTACATCAACGGAAACCATTCCGTAGTCATCTTTGACGACGGAACCAAGGTGAAGTCCACCGGCCACTGGGAACACAATCCCAAGAACGGCGCTCAAGTCTGGACGGAAGACGACCAGGACCACTTCACCTACGACTTCCCTGAGAATTTCGATATCAAGATTACCGACTACTGCGACGGCGGCTGCATCTACTGTCACGAGAACTCTACTGTACATGGAAAACACGGCGATCTGCGTGCGATTGAACCTGTGTTTAGGTCTCTTCATGCCGGTACCGAGGCAGCTTGTGGAGGCGGCGACCTATTTTCTCACCCAGACGCCATGTGGATGCTCCGTATATTAAAGGAGCAAGGTGTCATTGCTAACGTGACCGTTAATCAGCGCCATATCAAGCGATACAGAGATACGATTCTGCAATGCATCAAGGAAGAACTCGTCCATGGCATCGGTGTGTCGCTGACCGACTCTTCCAATATGGAAGACCTTGAGATCATCAAGGAAATGGGCAACAACGTGGTCATCCACGTCATCGCCGGTATCTTCTCCGAGAAGGACTTGCAGTTCGTGAAGGGTCGCAAGATTCTCGTACTCGGTTACAAGGACTTGCGCCGTGGCCACGCATTGCTGGAGAAGCAGTCCGACGAGATCAAGAAGAACATCCAGTGGCTGATCACCTACTTGCCGCAGCTCCGCAAGGAATGCCGCTGCATTTCGTTCGACTGTCTCGGTCTGGAACAAGTAGACCCCAAGACCGTGCTGAACATTTCCGACAAGGAATTCAACACTCTCTTCCAAGGTAGTGACACTGACGTGACCGACGCCGACGGCAACATCACTTGCTGCACCATGTACATCGACGTGCCGAACATGAAGGTGGCCCGTATGAGCACCGCAGCACTGAACAAGCGTTACGACTTCACTGGGCGCGAGAACATCGCAGAACTTCTGAAAATCACCACGCAAGGATGGTAAATTATGAAAACTATACGACGTGAAGTATTTGAAACCAACTCCAGCTCGGAACATTCCGCTACTGTAAGCGAAGAAATCTATGTCTTGCCGAAGGCTCAGTATGAACAGTTCAAGGCTGGCAAGGCGTTCTTCGACACGAGTCTCGAACAGATCGTGACCGTCAAGCGTGTCATGACCGAATTCATCGAAAGCAAAAAGTACAATGATTTTGTCACCAAGTACAATTGCCGAGTAGTCAACACCGACACTTTCTTGACGATGGCGTCAGAAGTCTACTACTGGTCTACCGACTACATCCTCAAGAAGCTCAAGAAGGGCAAGATTACCGCATACCATGTCGATAAGGAACTGATCGACATCGTCCATGAGTTCTTGCGTGGAAAGAGCTATTGCCTTTACAATGTATTCTCTCGTTCACACGATGGAAACGATGATTGCGAGTACATTGAAAAGGAAGCCAAGGTAAACCGTAACACTGCCGTTGTGGCTTTCGGCCACGCATGGGCAAACTGCGACTAAGGAGTACTATATGAATCTCGAAACATACAAGATCAACATACGAGCATACTTCCCCGATGTCATGTTCCTTGAAAGTGGCAGCCGAGTCGAATGCCTTAGTACAGACGGAGATTGGCTCCATACTCTGTACTGGGAGGACGGAGTTGCCTACTTCGCAATTTCGGACACAGAGCTTACCGAAAAGTCTCTGATGAAGTACCTCAAGCACGTATCGGAAACACACAAGCAGTATGACGCAAGCAAGCTCGCTCTGCCGATTGATACATACGAAGATCGCAGTATCGAACTTATGCATACTTTATGTGACATGTACAGAAAGGAGGCTGGCAAATGAAACTAGGACAACTCGAAGCTGATCTCAACGATCTTCTCCGCCCAGAAGACTTCAAGGACTTCTGTCCGAACGGCCTTATCGTGGATGCGTTCGGCGACAAGAACCGTGAAGTCTACAAGGTAGTTACCGGCGTCAGCTTGCGCAAGGAACTGATCCAGCGTGCTGCCGACAAAGGTGCCGACGTTATCCTCGTGCATCATGTCAACGGTTTCTGGAACTCCGACAAGAACAAGTGCATAGATAATTCCCAATTCGGCAACTATGTCCGTATGCTTATCCAGAACGGCATATCATTGTTCGGCTACCACTTGCCGCTCGACGCACACGAAACGTACGGCAACAATGCGACCGTGTTCGGAAAGCTCGGCTTGGAAATGCCGAACTGGGAACCCCTCGAAATGGATTCGATCTGCGACACTATGATCAGTCGTCAATCGCCAGACCGTTTCATGTACAATAACATCGGATATGGCGGCACTGGCATCATCACGGATGAACTGTTGCATGATACCTTCCCCAAGGGCTATCAGGCGTTCAACTTTGTTCCGGGCGCAGAATACAAGGTCGCAGTCTGTACCGGAAGCGCAGCGTCTGAGTTTGATGAAGTGGTTAAGCGTGGTTACGACATGCTCGTGACTGGCGAAATCCGTGAGTCTACGCCTATCCTTGCCGAGGAATACGGAGTTGCGGTCATCGCAGCCGGTCACCACCGTACAGAAGTGTTCGGCGTACAGAACATCGCACGGCTGATCAACTGCTGGTCTAGGGGCGTTACGGCAGAGTTCATCGACATTGACAATCCTATATAATTTTGCTATAATAAGGTCACTATGAAGACTATCAGACATTCAGTATTTGAAACCAATTCCAGCTCGATGCACTGCGTCACCTTGATGACGGATGCGGAATTCCATGAATTCAAGAACAATGACGGATTGTTCAACTTCTTTGCCCACAAGCCGTCCACTTGGGACGAATTCTATGCCAATTTCAAGGAAGACTGCAAGCGTGAAGGCGTTCCTGAAGACAAGATGCCTACGCTGCTTGAATTCAAGGAAGCCGTTGGCAAGTTCGAAATTGGTGACTATGATCCGTTCGACGATCCGAACGCAAACTGCGCTATCTGGAATACCATTCGCTTCGGCGGTATCTACTCCTACGATGGTGTTGCAGACATCGAAGAATCCGACCGTGAAATCGACGGCCAGACGTTCCATGCGGTTTCCGCATACGTAGCGGAGTAAACCATGCGTACAGTTCGTCACGCTGTGTTCGAGACAAACTCGTCTTCGGCGCACTGCGTCACCTTCGTGACGAAGTCCGAGCTCGACGGCTTCCTTAGCCGTGAGCTCGTATATTCGTTTGAGGATGAAGCACTGGTTCCAGCCGACAATATGTACCCACGGTTTCTTGAATTGATTGACTACGATATCAAGTATAGACCCGCTTTGGAAGCTGACTTGCGTCGACTGACTCCGACGAAAGAAGAGTTTTCTAAATGGGTATACGGTTGGGAAAATCTGCCGGAAGAAATGAAGGTATATGAATCTATGAACCAGGTTGTCAAACTTATGCTTAACAACTGGGACATTATCCTTCATGAAGAGGATTTCTTGGTTTGCGGATATTGTGACGAACAACACAAGCAGCATGGTGACGAAGACCTATATGCGCTATCCATGTATCGAGGTGAATGATGCGTACTGTAAGACCTAATGTTTTTGAAACCAACTCCAGTTCCGAACACTGTATTACATTCTCCAAGGAATACCGCACTGCCGACGAGTTTCCGAAGCTGAACAAGGACGGAATCCTTGAAGTGGAAATCAAGCACTACTGGACGTGCGGCGCTCTTGGCACAACTACGAACAAGGTCACAGATATCATCGAGTATCTCTGTGCGTTGGCGGTAAACTGCGCATCCAAGTATCCAGCGTCGATGGATCAGTTGATGGAAGACCTTACTATCGCATATAAGAACGTCAACCTTGATCATCCGAAAGGAGTTGAGGTCTATGTAGTGGACGACTATGACCGAAAGGTTCCCTACTACAAGCTCGCCAACCAGGAAGTCGACTATGTCGTAATCAATTCTGACGGATATTACGAATGCAACTTCCCCAATCTCAACAATTTCTTCGCCGAAATGAGCCGGGAGGATTTTGCCGAATTTGAGCGTCTGCACAAGGGGTTCATGTATGAAAAGGTCGTGAAGATTTCTCGCCAGATCGGACTGTCATACAACCTTATCTTCGGGGACTACAAGTCGTCAATTGACGATATATATCCGTCAGACATTTCTGACGATAATCGCTATGATGCGCAAGACTTGCTCTTGCACAAGTCCAAACTGTCTTTCTTCCACACGTAGGTCGTTATGAAGACTATCAGAAACCAAGTATTCGAGACGAACTCCTCGTCCATGCATTCTATCACGTTCAATTCCGAGTATCCGGAAGACCAGCAGGACTACAAGATGACCGTGACTGGCGAAGGCGACTTCGGCTGGTCGTATCCGGGAGACTATCTTGAAACTCCTGAAGAGAAGATGAACTACGCATTGATTGCGTATTCTTGTATCTGCGGCGGTGAAGAGGAATGCCACGATGTGCTGTACGAGATCAAGCGAGTGTTCCAGAACCATGGCGTCGACGTCAACTTCCTCGAAGACGACTACGGCAAGCCGCAAGCAATCAAGTTCTATGTAGACGAGTGGGACACTGACGGAGTACCGTCCGCCCATACAGACGGCTACATCGACCACCAGAGTCAGCCGCACGAATCCGACGACTGCGAACGTCTCGCCAAGATGTTCCGTGACAATCCGGACGAACTGTACGAGTTCGTATTCGGTGACAGCTCAATCATGATCGACAACGATAACCACTAGGGATTGCTATGGACAAGAGTCTTTGGGGTCTTAACATAATGTTCTTGCTGGTCATCATCTTTTTCATCGGCATGTCGTTATGGCTGGCCGCCGAAGCCGACCGTGCGCACAACTGCCTTCTTGATGACAAATGCGTAGAACGCTACCGAGCCAAGGTGGAACTTAACAAACAAGAAACTTCAGACTATCGCCCATCAGCACACCCTGCCTATCTGAACAATAGGTTCCAGGTACTTTTCTACTAAGGTTTAAAATGATGAGAATGGATTCCAATAAGTACGGTTTCTACCGTTTTGCTGCAGTTTGCCCAAAGATGAAGGTGGCCGACACCAAGTACAACACCGAACAGATTCTCGACTGCATCAAGAAGGCGTTCGCCGAAGATGCCACCACTATCGTGTTCCCAGAACTCTGTATCACTGGCTATACTTGCAATGACTTGTTCCACCAGGAACTCCTTCTGCAGAACGCCGAGAAGGCTATCGAGGAAATTACCGACGCAACTGGCTACTACGATAACATGATTGTCGCCGTCGGCGCACCGTTCCGCATCGACGGTCGTCTGTACAACTGCGCCATCTTCATGCAGTCCGGATCCGTCATCGCTGTGACTCCGAAAATCCATCTTCCGAACCAGCGTGAGTTCTACGAGAAGCGTTACTTTAGCAGCGGTGCTGACTTATATACTGGTACGCCTCGATTCGTTAAGGTAGGTCACCAGACTAACATACCGGTGACTAACATCATCAAGACAGTGTCCGAACTCGTTATCGGCTGTGAACTGTGCGAAGACCTATGGGTGCCGAATCCGCCAAGCGGTATCTTGGCAATGGCTGGCGCAAACGTCATCGTGAACTTGTCCGCAAGCGACGCACTCGTCGGCAAGGCGAACTACCGTCGTGACCTTGTCTGTAACCAGTCCGCACGTTGTATGGCTGGATACGTGTACGCATCCGCCGGTGTCCACGAATCCACTACCGACATGGTATGCAGCGGACACTTGATTATCGCCGAAAACGGCAGCTTGATGGCCGAGAAGAACAGCTTCTCTCGTGAAACCGAAATCGTGTATGCCGATATCGACGTACAGCGTCTCAACATGCAGCGTATCTCCGAAGGTTCATTCCAGAACTTCGATGCGTCTAGGTATCTGCAACGTGCATCTTGTGCAAACTATCTCCGTTCTGCAGACGAGCTCAAGTACCGTTACGTTGCCAAGAGACCGTTCGTACCTAGTTCCGACGAACGCCGTACTGAAGTGTGCAGCGAGATCTTCAACATCCAGTGCGCCGCCCTTGCGAAGCGTCTTGAAGCGTCAAACACCAAACATGCGGTGGTCGGTCTGTCTGGCGGTCTCGACTCTACGTTGGCGTTGCTGGTAATCTACCAGACGTACAAGCTCTTGAAACGTCCAGTCGAAGATATCCTCGCTATCACGATGCCTGGTTTCGGAACTACCAAGCGCACCAAGGGTAATGCCGAGAAGATGGCTGAATGCCTTGGGGTTGAACTCCGTACCATCGACATTACGGACGCTTGCCGTCAGCATTTCAATGACATCGGGCACGATCCTAATGTGACCGACGTGACCTACGAGAACGTGCAAGCTCGTGAACGTACCCAGATCCTTATGGACGTTGCCAACAAGGAAAAGGGTATCGTAATCGGCACTGGCGACTTGTCCGAACTCGCTCTCGGCTGGTGTCATAACATATCAACGGAAATATAGTAATTATTCGCTAAATATACAAGAATTCATGTCATAAATAATATAATTTAATATACAAGACATATAAACTTTATCATATGAAGCGACGAATCAAGTTATCTAAATACGCTAAGCAACTAGGATGCAGCTATCAAAGTGCCTTAAACAAGTTCCATAAAGGCTTAATACCAGGTGCATACCAAGAAGAAAGTACTGGATCTATTTATGTTGAGGATCCAGATGTTGATCCAGCTAAGGAACAACCGGAACGCACATGCGTATATTGTCGGGTAAGCAACCAGAGTAGGCGGAAGGAACTGGACTACCAAGTACAGCGCTGCTTGGATTTCTGTGCAGCGAACGGCTTTAAGGTTGACGGAATTTACAAAGAAGTTGCCAGCGGAATGAATGATAGCCGTAACCAGTTCTGGCGTATGATGTCATCACGCCCTACGCGAATCGTTGTCGAAAACAAAGACCGTCTTACTCGTTTTGGGTTCGAGTACATTGACAAGCTATACGCCGACCGTGGCGAGATTGTCGTAATGAATCCTAATGACAATGACGAGCACGACTTGATGCAAGACATGATTTCTATTGTGACGTCGTTTTGTTGCCGACTATATGGGATGCGTCGAGCCAAGAACAAATTGGACAAAATCAAGAAAGCATTAGAGGATGACCAAAAGTAATGGATAAATTGCCGGAGACATACGTACGCAGTACGGCGCATAGCATGAAGTTTGCCAATATAGGCAAAATGAATGCCATATCCGATTTCCTTACGGAATACCGGAAAGCCGTCGGCGTATACGTAGATGCCCTC